>Ga0190274_10000024_pt1 | contig 206811 bp, 119 predicted proteins | sample Popmic531T_FD_133002 | JGI IMG/M metagenome (GOLD analysis project Ga0190274, IMG submission 133002) | Populus adjacent soil microbial communities from riparian zone of Yellowstone River, Montana, USA - 531 T | ecosystem: Environmental > Terrestrial > Soil > Riparian zone | place: USA...
CGCCTGATCCTGAGCTATGGCGTCGCCGATCAGATGCCTGATGTTCCGGGCTTTGCCGAAGGCTGGGGCACCTCCATCGTGCCCTGCCCCTATTGCGACGGCTTTGAAGTCGCCGGCCAGCATTGGGGCCTCGTCTGGTCCGGCCGGCAGTCGCACAATTATGTCAGGCTGTACCACGATTGGACCGACACGTTGACGCTCTTCGCCGATGGTCACGACATTCCGCCCGATATCCGGGCCGATCTGGCGCGCCGCAACATACCTGTCGTCGATGGCCGGATCACCGGGATCGCCCATCACGGGGGCCATAACGCCACCGTCAAGCTCGATACCGGCCCCAATGTCGCGGTCGACATCCTGTTCGCGCATCCGCGCAACAAGCCGTCCGCAAGCCTGCATGAATCACTGGGCCTCGCCACGGTCGATACGCCCGGCGGCATCGCCCTCAAGGTCGACGAGCGCCGCGAAACCAGCATGCCCGGCATTTACGCCGCGGGCGACCTCGCCAACCCCCTCATGCCCTCGGTCACTTTGGCATCATCGCACGGCGCGACGGCGGGTATCTCCGCCCAGCAGTCGATGCTGGTTTAGATCTCCGATGACCGACGAGCTTCCCATTGTGCTCCTCCATGGCTCCGCCACCGGCTCCTACTCCTGGGCCGCGGTCCGCATGGGCGTCGTCCAGGGCATTGATTACCTCGAGCGCAATCTCCGTCGCTTCATGCGCCCGGCCCGCCGCCACATCGCGCTGGACATGCGGTTCGGCAGCAATCGCGTCGAGTATCAGCCGCTCGGTGTGGTCGGCATCATCTCGCCGTGGAACTACCCCGTGAACCTGTCGCTGATGCCGGTGGTCACCGCGATCGCCGCGGGAAACCGCGTCATGCTCAAACCGTCGAAGCTCACACCGGCGACGAACGCCGTGCTCGCGTCGATGTTCAGCGAGCTGTTTCCCGAAGAACAGGTCGCCATGGTCAGCGGCGACGGCTCCGCATTCTCCTCCCTGCCGTTCGATCACCTCGTCTTCACCGGGAGCACCGCTGTGGGACGAGCGGTGATGAAAGCGGCGAGCGAGAACCTCGTCCCCGTCACCCTCGAGCTCGGCGGCAAGCCCCCGACCATCGTCGCCAAGGGCAGCGTGCAGAACCGCACCCATCAATGGCACGATCATGCACGTCGCGCAAGACGATCTGCCGTTCGGCGGGGTCGATGCAAGCGGAATGGGCGCATACCATGGAGTCGAAGGCTTCCGCACGCTCAGCCATGCCAAGGGCATATTCGAGCAGGGCCGTTGGAATTTCATCGAGCTTCTGCGTGCGCCCTTCGGAAGCCGTGCGGATGCTCTCCTGAAGTTCTTTCTTCAGTAGTGGGCTACTTGAATAGACTGGAGGAGTGACCATGTCCAGCCCTGACCAGAACAAGGCCAACGTCAAAGCCTTTTACGATCTCGCGTTCAACCAGCGACAGCCCGAGGAAGCCGTGAAGCGGTACGTCGGGTCGTCGTATCGCCAACACAACCCCATGGCCGGTGACGGCCCTGAGCCGTTCATTGGCTTTGTGAAATGGATCACTGGCGAGAACCCAGATCTGCGCGTCGAGTTTAAGCGGTTCATCGCTGAGAGCGATCTTGTGGCCGTTCACAGCCACTTGATTCCGGCGAAGGGTGCACGCGGCACGGCGGTGATCGACATTTTCCGGCTAGAGAATGGCAAGATCGTCGAGCATTGGGACGTGTTGCAGGAGGTTCCGGAACAAGCGGCGAATCAGAACACGATGTTCTGACCTGCGTCGTCACTTAGGCGGCTTATTCGTTCTGACTCGATCAGCAGGTTGACGAAAGGGACCATCCGCGACGAGATCCGAGGCCGGGTGCAGGCGCTGATCGGAAGGCACGGCTGGGCAAGCCGTTGATCCGAATCCGCGGGTGGAGTTCGGATGTCGAGAACGCCTTCTCCGCCCTCGTCCAACGCGAGGCCCAAGCCGGCATCCTGACGCAGGGGGAATCGTCGTTCGCGCGTGCGCGGGCGAGCTCGGATGCAGTCTACAGAGGAGGCGTCGTCAGCCTGATCGAGGTGCTGGATGCCGACAGCAACCTGCTGCAGGTGCGCGACGCGAAGGCGCAGGCGCAAACAGAGGCTGCGCGCGCCGCCATTGCCTCCTTCCGGGCCTTGGGAGGCGGATGGGAGCCGCGCATGCGCGTGGCTCAGGATCGAGCGCGGCTCCCACACGGCTCCATTCATGACTGAGCAGGGGGTCACCCCGCGCTCAGCGGCACCTTGTTGACGCCCCGCGCCTTCGACTTGATGTAGTCGCGGTTCATCCGGGCGATGTAGTCGATCGAGATCCCCTTCGGGCAGACCGCTTCGCACTCGGCGAAGTTGGAGCAGGCGCCGAAGCCTTCCTTCTCCATCTGCTCCACCATCGACACGGCCCGGCTGTCCCGCTCCGGCTGCCCCTGCGGCAGCATGCCGAGATGCGAGACCTTGGCTCCGGTGAAGAGGTTGGCGGCACCGTTCGGGCACTGCGCCACGCAGGCTCCGCAGCCGATGCACTCGGCCGCCTCGAAGGCGAGGTCGGCCAGCGCCTTCGGCACCGGGATCAGGTTCGCCTCGGGGGCGCTCCCCGTGGAGACCGAGATGTAGCCGCCGGACTGGACGATGCGATCGAAGGCGCCGCGGTTGACCATCAGGTCCTTGACCACGGGGAAGGCGCGCGATCGCCACGGCTCCAGGTGCAGCGTGTCGCCGCTCTTGAAGTGGCGCATGTGGAGCTGGCAGACCGTGGTCTTCGGCATCGGCCCGTGGGCCTCGCCGTTGATCATGAAGCCGCAGGAGCCGCAGATCCCTTCCCGGCAGTCGTGATCGAAGGAGACGGGATCCTCCCCTTTCTCGATGAGCTGCTGGTTCAAGACGTCCAGCATCTCCAGGAAAGAGCTGTGCTCGTTGACGTTCTTGACGTCGTAGCGCACCATGCGGCCCGGCTTGTCGGGCGCGAGCTGGCGCCAGATATGAAGGGTCAGGTCCATTACTTGTAGCTCCTCTGGGTCAGCTTCACGGCCTCGAACTCCAGCGGCTCTTTGTGGAGCGTGGGCGCCTCACCGGCTTTGTGCTCCCAGGCCGCCACGTACGAGTACTCCGCGTCATTGCGCAGCGCCTCGCCCTCCGGCGTCTGGTACTCCTCGCGGAGGTGGCCGCCGCACGACTCGTTCCGGTCGAGCGCATCCCGGCACATCAGCTCGGCGAGCTCGAAGTAGTCGGCGACCCGGCCGGCCTTCTCGAGCTCCTGGTTGACGCCGGCGCCGTCGCCCGGGATCCGCAGGTTCTGCCAGAACTCCTCCCGCAGAGCCGGGATCAGCTCCAGCGCCTTGCGCAGCCCGTCGGAGGTGCGGGCGATGCCGCAGTAGTCCCAGACGAGGCGGCCGAGCTCGCGATGGAACGAGTCGGCGGTGCGCGCGCCCTGGATCGACAGGAAGCGGTCGATCCCCTTCTTCACCTCCGCCTCGGCCGCGGCGAACGCCTCCGTCTCGGTGGGGGTCTTGGCGTTCAGGAAGTCCGCCAGGTAGTCGCCGACCGTGTAGGGGATGACGAAGTAGCCGTCCGCCAGACCCTGCATGAGCGCGCTCGCGCCGAGACGGTTGGCGCCGTGGTCCGAGAAGTTCGCCTCGCCAAGGACGAACAGGCCCGGGATGTTGCTCATCAGGTTGTAGTCCACCCAGAGCCCGCCCATGGTGTAGTGCGGCGCCGGGTAGATGCGCATCGGCACCACGTACGGGTCCTCGCCGGTGATCTTGTCGTACATCTCGAAGAGGTTCCCGTAGCGCTCCTCGATCGCCTTCTTGCCGAGCCGCCGGATGGAGTCGGAGAAGTCGAGATAGACCCCGTTCTTCTGCGGCCCCACGCCCCGCCCCTCGTCCACCACCGTCTTGATGTTGCGGGCGGCCACGTCGCGCGGCACCAGGTTGCCGAAGCTCGGATACTTGCGCTCCAGGAAGGAGTCGCGGTCGGATTCCGGAATCTGGTCGGGCGAGCGGCGGTCGTTCGGGTCCTTGGGCACCCACACCCGGCCGTCGTTGCGCAGCGACTCGCTCATCAGCGTGAGCTTGGACTGGTAGTCGCCGGAGGCCGGGATGCAGGTGGGGTGGATCTGGGTGAAGCAGGGGTTCGCGAAGAGGGCGCCGCGCTTGTGGGCCCGCCAGCTCGCCGTCACGTTCGACCCCTTGGCGTTCGTCGACAGGTAGTAGACGTTGCTGTAGCCGCCGGAGGCCAGCACCACCGCGTGGGCGGCGTGGCGGTCGATCGCGCCGGTCACCATGTTGCGCGTGATGATGCCCACGGCCCGGCCGTCCTCCACGACCAGGTCAAGCATCTCGTGGCGCGGGAACATCGCGACCGCGCCGGCGTCGATCTGCCGGCAGAGCGCCTGGTAGGCGCCGAGCAGAAGCTGCTGGCCGGTCTGGCCGCGGGCGTAGAACGTGCGCGCGACCTGGGCGCCGCCGAACGAGCGGTTGTCCAGCAGGCCGCCGTACTCGCGCGCGAAGGGGACGCCCTGGGCCACGCACTGGTCGATGATCCGCACCGAGACCTCGGCGAGGCGGTAGACGTTCGCCTCGCGGGCGCGGAAGTCACCGCCTTTGACGGTGTCGTAGAACAGCCGGAAGATGCTGTCGCCGTCGTTGTGGTAGTTCTTGGCGGCGTTGATGCCACCCTGGGCGGCGATCGAGTGGGCTCGGCGCGGGCTGTCCTGGAAGCAGAAGCACTTCACCTTGTAGCCGAGCTCGCCGAAGCTCGCCGCCGCCGCGGCGCCGGCCAGGCCGGAGCCCACCACGATGATCGTGAACTTGCGCTTGTTGTTCGGGTTGACCAGACGCAGATGGCCCTTGTGGTCCTCCCACTTGCTCTCCAGGGGACCGGGCGGAACCTTGCTGTCCGGAATGCCGGTAACGGTCTTGTTTTCCACCTTCAGGATGGGCACCTTCATGATGGGCGACTCCTAGCGGACCCAGCCGACCAGCACGGCGATCGGGAAAGAGATGTTGCCAAGGGTGATGATCCATGCGAAGGCATGGGCCAGGCCCTCGCGCCAGTGATTGAACCGCGGATGGCTCCACCCCAGCGACTGAAACAGGCTCCACACCCCGTGGTAGAGGTGGAACCCCAGCGCGATCTGCGCCACGATGTAGAACAGCGACACCCACCAGACGCTGAAGCCGGCCACCACGTTGTGATAGACCGCCCCCTCCCGGAAGGAGGGGTGGACCGTGCCCGTCGTGAAGTGGAGGATGTGGTAGATGATGAACAGCAGGATGATCACCCCGCCCCACCGCATCGTGCGTGACGCGTAGGTGGTGTGGATCACCGCCTTGTGCTCGTAGCGGGACGGGCGCGCCTCCTTGCTCATCCGCGTGACCTGCCACGCGGCCCAGATATGCAGGAAGACCGCAGCCAGCAGCACCAGGCGCGCGACCCACAGCGCGACGTGCGGCGGGATGGCGGGGGCTCCCACCTGGCGTAGGAAGGTGCCGTATTCGTTGATGTAGGGAACCATCTGCTTCTGGCCGTCGACCACCACCTCGTGCGACCCCTCGTACAGATGGAGGTTGCCGACCATATGGATCAGGATGAAGCCGAAGAGGATGACGCCCGTGACGGCCATCACCGCCTTCTTGCCGACTGCGGCTCTATAGAAATCGGTAAACCAGGCCATGTTTTTCCTCTTGGGTGCTCGAACGGCCCCCTATCCTATGTCAACCATGCCGCAGGGTGACGTTGTTTCAGGCTGTGGAAGCCGGCGCCCGCCGGCGGCGTCGGCGGCGGGGCCGCGGGCGCGTCTCGGAGTCCTCCGGCGCCTTGAGCGGCGGCCGGCGCCGTGCCGCCGCCTTCCACTCCTCCAAGGCGTCCTGTCCCTCACCCGTCGCCTCGACGAGGATCTCGAACAGCAGGAGGGCGTCGTTGAACCAGGCCTTGCGGGCGAGCCGTACCCGGTCCGGGAACTTCCACTCGGGCTCGCACAGGCGCTGGAAGCCGATCAGGGCCTGGGTGACTTGCAGCGACTTCAGGTTGGAGACCGTGAACCGGGCCAGGAAGGGCTGGATCTCCTCCTGGATCATGACCTCGATATCGCCGCGGCTCATGGGCCGCCGGTCCAGCGCCTCGATGTCATCGCGCCGCAGCATGACCTTGGGGAGCAGCACCGCGGCGAGCAGCGCCGAATCCGGCAGCTGCCGCCCATCGGCGACCATCCCGTCGATCACCGGCAGGATCTGGCCGAAGTCGCCCATGCCCCTCTTCCCCGCGGTGAGCATGGCGTAGGCCTCCGGGAGGATGACCTCCAGGAGCCCCAGGTCGAGCATCCACTGCATGGCGGCTCCCGCGCGGCCGCAGCGCAGGAGCTGGGCGATCTCCTCCGTAACGCGGGCGGGCGAGGCCTTGTCCAGCTCCTTGCGGTGGCGGTGGATGGCCTCCTGAGTGCGCTGCTCGATGCCGAAGCCGAGCCGGCCGGCGAACTCGCAGGCGCGCAGCATGCGGACCGGATCCTCCTGGAACCGCACGTCGGGATCGCCGATGGCCCGGACCAGCTTGCGCTCCAGGTCCTCGATTCCGCCGATCCAGTCGATCACCGAGTAATCGGCGATGTTGTAGAAGAGGGCGTTGATGGTGAAGTCGCGGCGGAAGGCGTCTTCCCGGGGGGTGCCGTAGGTGTTGTCACTGGTGATCAACAGCTCGCCCGGGGCGCCGCGCTGCTCTTCGGGGTCCGGATTGCGCCGGAAAGTGGAGACCTCGACCGTCGTGCCGTCGTGAAAATACACGTGGACCAGACGGAAGCGCCGGCCGATGATCCGCGAGTTGCTGAACAACCGGCGGATCTCGTTCGGCTTGGCGTCCGTGCCGACGTCGAAGTCTTTGGGCCTGCGCTCCAGCATCAGGTCCCGCACGCTCCCCCCCACCATGTAGGCCAGATACCCGGCGTTGTGGAGGCGGTACAGAACCTTGAGGGCGTTGGTGCTGATGTCTCTACGGGAGATCAGGTGCTCGGAGCGCGGGACGATCCGCGGCTCCTCCTCGTTCGCTTCGCTCACAGGGTGATTATATGGAAACCGCGCGCTGTGAGCCCCGGAATCCAGGGCTCCATCCACCGAAAGAAAAAAAGAGGGCCAGGGCGGGCGGAGGGCTTAGTACCCGCCCCGGCACCGGAGGGAGAGGAGTTCTGTCCGTCGGACCTTGTCGTAGGAAGCCACCAGGGAGGCCGCGAGACTCTCGCGGGTCATCTCGGAGCGGCTTCCCTGGTGGTTGTGATGCATGGTGTCTTCTTCACTTCTGGGTCCGATTGACTCGTCGATTTTCATGGATTTCACGACCCGTGCCAGGAGGGGCGAGAGGACTGCAGATCAATGTTTTCAGTGGTTTGTGCCGGAGGACGAGCGCGGAGGGCGGAGGCTCGTCCTCTGCGGGAGACGCGGAGGACGGAGGGGTGGACTCTGGGGAGGACGGGGCCCTCACCCCCAACCCCTCTCCCGCAAGCGGGAGAGGGGAGCAAAGCGAAGGCATTCTTGCTGTTCACCCCTCTCCCGCTTGCGGGAGAGGGGCCGGGGGTGAGGGCTACCCCAGCCGCGTCGTCACATGGATCTCCGACTCCAGCGTCCGATGGACCGGACACTTGTCTGCGATCTCCAGGAGGCGCGTGCGCTGCTCGTCGGTCAGGGGGCCGAGGACCTCGACGATCCGGTCGATGTGGTCGATCTTTCCTTCTTTGGTCTCGCATTCGGCACAGTCGATGGCGTGGATCTTCCCGTGGCGCAGGCGCACGCGGACTCCTTCGAGCGGGAAGCCCTTCCGGTTCGCGTACATGCGCAGGGTCATCGAGGTGCAGGCGCCGAGGCCGGCCAGGAGGAGCTCATACGGGCTCGGGCCTGTATCGGTCCCCCCCATCTCGACCGGCTCGTCCGCGGTCAGCCGGTGCCGGCGGGCGACGATCTTCTGGGCATAGCCCTCGATCTCGGCGACCAGCAACTCCCCCTGTGCGCCCGCCTCCGGCAGGACCTCGATGTCCGGTATGTCCCCCTCCAGCCACCGCCCTGCCCAGGCCGCCAGAATCTCCCCGACGTACCGGGCGTCCTTCTCGCGCGAGAGGAGATGGTCGGCCATCCCCAGCGAGATGTAGCTCTTCGGATGCTTCGCCGCCTCGAACAGGCGATGCGCGTGCTCGATGCCGACGGTGTTGTCCACCGGAGAGTGGAACAGGAGGAGCGGCCGGTGGAGCCTGTGGAGGACGCCCTGGAGATGGTCCGCGGCGAGATCGTCCAGCAGCTCTTTGCGAATCCGGAAGGGGTGCGCGCCCCCGAGGTTGACCTCCGCCTCGCCACGAGATTCGAGCTCAGGCGAGAGGCGGATCAGCGTCTCGCGCAGGTGCCCGGTGTCGCTCGGCGCACTGATGGTGCAGACCGCCCGAGTCTCGGGAATGCGCTCCGCCGCGGCGAGCACGGCCGTACCGCCCAGGCTGTGCCCCACGAGGAGCCCCGGAGCCTGGTAGTGGCTGCGCAGGAAGTCGGCTGCCGCGACGAGATCCCCCAGGTTGGACGAGAAGTCGGTTTCCGCGAAGTCCCCCTGGCTCTCGCCGACCCCGGTGAAATCGAAGCGGAGGACCGCGATCCCCCGGTCCACCAGGGCGCGGGAGATCCATCCGACGGCCTTGAGGTCTTTCGAGCAGGTGAAGCAGTGAGCGAAGAGGGCGTAGGCGGTCGGCTCGGTGACCGGGCTTTCGAGGCGGGCAGCCAGGGTGCCGCCCCGGGCGCCCGGAAACCGCAGGTGCTCTCGCTGCATGGTGGGCTCCTCCCCAGGCTGGTGGCCAGGGGGATCGTAGCACCGTAAACTCTCCCCAATGCCCACCCCCGCCCTGGAGGCCGCCGCGGTCGCCAAAACCTACCCCGACGGCACCGCCGCCCTCGCGGACGTCTCGTTGACGATCGCGCCGGGTGAGACCGTGGCCCTGGTCGGCGAGAGCGGCAGCGGCAAGACAACGCTTCTGCGGATGTTCAACCGCCTCGCCGAGCCGACCGCCGGGACGGTGCGGGTTGAAGGGCGCGCGGTCGCCGAGGTCGATCCCATCGCCCTGCGGCGCCGCATCGGCTACGTGCCTCAGGACGGCGGCCTCCTCCCGCATTGGCGTGTGGAGCGCAACGTGGAGCTGGTGCCGCGTCTCCTCGGCTGGGATGAAGCACGGCGGCACGACCGCGCCCGCGAGATGCTGGAGCTGGTGGGCCTCTCGGCCGACCTCCACGGCGGACGCTATCCGGCCGAGCTCTCCGGCGGCCAGCGCCAGCGCGTCGCCTTCGCCCGAGCCCTCGCCGCCGATCCCCCGATCCTCCTGCTGGACGAGCCCTTCGGCGCCCTCGACACCCTGACCCGCCGCGAGCTCCACCGCCAATTCCTGGATCTCCGCGCTCTTCTTCCCAAGACCATGGTCCTGGTGACCCACGACCTCGGCGAGGCCTTCCGCCTCGCGGACCGCATCGGCGTCATGCGGCGCGGACGGCTGCTGCAGCTCGGTCCGGCGGAGGAGCTGCGGGAGCGGCCGGCGGATGGGTATGTGCGGGAGTTGCTGGAATGAGACCTCACCTTGCCGCCGACCGATATGCGGTATCCCCCACTGTAGAGACGCCCCGTGGGGCGTCTCCCGCGGCGGCGCCATTCATTCCCAGGAATCTCTGCGGTACCGCGGGCACCTCGGAAGGAGACGCCCCACGGGGCGTCTCTACAGTGGGGAGGACCGCCATCGGGCAGACGACGGTGGGGCCTTTGCTGTTGCTTTTCCTGTTTCTCCTCCTCCCCACCCCCACCCGAGCCGCCGACCGCATCGTCATCGGCTCCAAAAACTTCGAGGAAAGCCGCCTCCTCGCCGAGATGTTCGCCCAGCTCCTCGAAGCCCGGACCGACCTCCAGGTCGAGCGCCGCCTCGGCCTCGCCGGCACCCAGGTCTGCTTCGAGGCCCTCCGCACCGGCGCCATCGACGTCTATCCCGAGTACACCGGCACCGGTCTGGTCTCCATCCTGAGCGAGAAGGCCGGCGGTGATAACACGGCGACTCTGCGGCGCGTCCGGTCCGAGTTCCTCATGCGTTGGGATCTCTGGTGGCTCTCCCCTCTGGGCTTCGAAAACTCCTGGGAAATCGCGGTGCCCCAGGAGTTGGCTGAACGCGAGAAGCTGCGGACGATCTCTGACCTCGCGCGCATCTCCGGCCGCCTGCGCGGCGGCTTCGGCCACGAGTTCGTGGGCCGCGAGGACGGCCTCCTCGGCCTCGAGCGGATCTATGGCCTCCGCTTCGCTTCGGTCCAGCCTCTCCAGCAGGCCCTGCAATACCAGGCCGCGGGCGACCGCCAGATCGACGCCATGGACGCCTACACCACCGACGCCCGCCTGCTGCGCTACCGGCTCGTGGTGCTGGAGGACGACAAGGGCTTCTTCCCGCCCTATGACGCCGCGCCGCTCGTCCGCGGCGCCACCCTCGCCCGCCATCCCGAGGTCGGCACCGTCCTCGGCCTCCTGGCCGGCGCCTTCGACGAGGACCGCATGCGCGCTCTGAACTACCGCCTTCAGGAGAAGGGGGAGACCGAAACCGTCGTGGCCCGGGATGCCCTGCGAGAGCTCGGCCTATCTAATAAGGAAGAGACGCCTTCGGAAGACACCCATCCGACCACCGGCCTCCTTGCCACGCTTCTGGCGGAGCGCAGCGCCATCGGCCGGCGCACCCTGGAGCACCTCGGCCTCTCCGCGCTTGCCCTCGCGCTCGGCATCCTCGTCTCGGTGCCCCTTGGGCTCTGGCTGGAGCGCACCCGGCGCGGCGCGGAAACCGTCATCCGCTTCCTCGGCCTTCTACAAACCGTCCCCTCCCTCGCCCTCCTGGCCTTCTTCGTCCCCTTCCTGGGAATCGGGATCGTTCCCGCCCTCGTGGCGCTCTGGCTCTACTCGCTCTTCCCGATGGTCCGCAACACCTACAGCGGCGTGCGGGACGCCGATCCGCGAGCGGTCGAGGCCGCCACGGCGCTCGGCATGACGCCGGGCCAGGTCCTCCGGCAGGTCCGCCTGCCTCTGGCTGCCCCGATCATCCTGGCGGGCATCCGCACCGCGGCCGTGCTCACGGTCGGCACCGCGACCCTGGCCGCTTTTATCGGAGCTGGAGGATTGGGCGAGCCGATCGTGACCGGTCTGCAGCTCGCCAACACGAACCTGATTCTCTCGGGGGCCATCCCCGCGGCGGCGCTGGCGCTCCTGGTGGACGGGGTTCTGGGGCTGGTGGAAAAGGCGCTGCGGCCGGCGGGACTGGAGGTGCGGCGGTAGGCTCAGCCCCGCCCCGGCATCAGTCCCTTCACCTGCTCCGCCCCCTCCGGCGTGAGGTAATACCAGGTCCCCGCCGCATTCCGCTTGAGCCACCCCTTCTCCACCATCGCCTCGAGCCCCGCGTCGATGTCCACCCCGGGGTGCTCCGGCTGCACCCACCGGATCGCCTGCGCGCGCATCCCATAGCCCGGTTGCACGCTGCCCGCGATGTGACACCGTTCCTTGAACCGGCCCAGGACCACCTGCTCCGCTGTCATCCCTTTGATTCTATCTCCGGGGAAGGGTCGGGGTGGGGGCGAACGTCTCCCGCCACCCGCGCGTCCCCGCCAGCAGCTCCAACCCGCGGTCGAGCCGCACCTGGTTCTCCGGCCGCACCAGCCAGGTGCTCCGCCCTGACGGATGCGGCAGCGGAATCACCTCCATCGGATGGCCGTCCCGCTTGACCTGAAAGAGTTGCCCCACGCGATCCTGGAGAGGAGCGGGCTCGGGGAGGAACTTCGCGATCGCCGGCTGGCCCACCGCGATCACGGTCAACGGACGGAGCAAACGGATCTCCTCCTCCAGAAACGGAGCGCAGTTGGCCATCTCCAGAGGACCCGGAGGACGGTCGCCCCCCTGCGGCGCGCGGCCCGGAAAGCAGCGGATCACCGCGCACATCCAGACCCGGCGTCGAAACTCCTCCTCTCCCACCCCGATCCGGGCAAACCAGGAAAACAGCCGCGTCCCCGCCGTGAACGCGAACGGCCGCCCCAGATCCCGCTCCTTCGGCCCTGGCGCCTGCCCCACCAGCATCACCCGCGGCCAGACCTCCGGAGGCATGATGACCGGAGGAGGTTCCACCGTCGGGCAACGGCGGCAGCCGCGGACTTCTTGAATGTGGCGTTCGAGGGCTTCGAGGTCGAATTCCACCCCGCCCCTACCGCCGCCGCCAGGGCTGCTCGTTCAACACCAGCAGGAACGTATCCACCACCCGCGGATCGAACTGCCGGCCCCGCTCGCTGAGCAGCACCGACATCGCCCGCTCCACGGACAGCGCCGCGCGATACGGCCGGTCCGTGGTCATGGCGTCGAACGCGTCCACCACCGCCACGATGCGCGCTCCGAGCGGAATGCTCTCCCCGGTCAGCCCGCCAGGATAGCCGGGATAGGTCGCGTCCGGGTCCCCGTCGTAGCGCTCCTGGTGATGCAGGACGATCGGGGCGGCGTCCTTCAGAAGGTCGAGCTTCTCCAGGATGCGGGCGCCGATCGCAGGGTGCCGCTTCATGACCTCGGCCTCGAATTCGTCGAGCGGCCCCTCCTTCCCGAGCACGTGCTCGGGAACGCCGATCTTGCCGATGTCGTGGAGCAGGCTCGCGAAGTGGAGCATCTCGAGGTCATGCCCGCGCAACCCCAGCCGGCTTCCCACCGACACCGCGTACTCGCTCACCCGGTGGAGATGCCCCTCCGTGTAGGAATCCTTCGCCTCCACCGCCTGGGTCAGCGCCATCGCGACCGTCAGAAGGTCCTGCCGGAGGAGCCGGTTGGCGTCCCGGAGCTCGTCGCGCGTCAGCGCCTCCGCCTCGCGGGACTCGCCGATGAACGCGCCGGCGAGAGACAGAATCAGAAAATTGGCCCCGGACACCCACAGGTCGATTCCTCCGGCATCGCCGCTCAGGGCGGCTACACCGCTCATCCCCGCGAGGAACGCGATCCCGCTTGCCGAAGCGGCGAGGATGCCGCCGCGCAGACCGTAATCCAGGGCGGCGCCAAGGACCGGCACCAGGTAGACCAGGAGGATCCAGGGACCGGATTGCGGCAGCAGCCGGGCAATCGGTACGGCCAGCAGAGTCAGGCCCAGGATGACGGCCGTGCCGAGCGCGAACGCCTGGCGCGTTTCCGGCCGCCGTCGCGCGGGTGCGACGAGAACCGTCTCGTCGCCTCGCGCTTGGATGCTTTCCGGCGCGAGGCTCAACCGCCGCGAGCGGCGGGCCGGCATCTCGCCCGGAAGCGCGACCATCCAGAGGCGGAAGAAGCGATCCGCGGCAAGGAGAGCCGCCGGTCCCAGCAGCACCACACCGGTGAGCGTCCCGGCCGCCTGGCCCCAGAAAGCGGGGAACGCATTGCTCTGCGCGGCCGCGGCCTTGAGCAAGCCTCCGGCGAGGCCGCCCAGAAGCCCGCTGCCCAGCAGCCAGAGATGGGACCGCAGATTGGGGAGCCCCCGTCCGAGGTCCGGGAGGGAGCGGAAGGTCAGATACAACGAAACGCCGGGAGCCACCGCGGCCGCCGTGGAGACGAAGGCCGCGAGAAGATCCGGCCGCAGCCCCTGAGTCGTCAGGAAACAGGCCACCGCGAACGCGGTGAGCCCCGGCCATCCGAACAGCATCCCAGCGCAACCGCCCAGGGCCGGTGCGAACCAGCCGATCGACCCTGGTGCGGCCCAGCCGCTGGCCAGGCCAGCCACCACCCCCAGAGCCAAACCCAAACCCGCCCGGGCGATCCGGCGCCCGGTGAGCAGGGGAGCAACCAGATCTCCCACCCGCCGCGACATCAGAGAGAAGCCGGTCGGAGCAACGGCGACGCGAGACCGCTGCGTCAGGACATCCATCTCCACGCAGTCACCTCCTGAGGCCTGCGCCCAAGGCGAGGCCATCCATTCAATGAGAAGGTCAGAGCGGTGGAGAGGATGTCCCGGGCGCTACGGTTTGACCGGAGCGGCGGCCGGAGCAGCCGGAGCGGCGGCCGAAGCCTCCGCCGGTGGAGCCGGTGGGGGCGGCAGCACCTCGATGGCCGGCTCCCACCACGGAGCGCCAGGCTCGAAGAGCTCCCCCTCGTGCGCACAAGGAGCGGCGATATGGTCCCTGCCGTACACCGGCTTGCCCGTATGCCGCCCCCGATGCAGGGGGTAGATGCTGCCGCAAACCAGGCAGAATCGCCCCATCTCCCGGCCACGCCTCTCTTCCGCGATCTGACTCAGGGGAGCCGCATCAGGAATGCGATAGACCATGGCCGGCTCCCGTCCTACTGCGCCGCCAACAGCTCGGCGCGCGAAAAGAAGAACGACAGCTCTACGCCCGCATTCTCCGGCGAATCACTGCCGTGTACCGCGTTGCGCTCGATGCTCGTGCCGAACAGATTGCGGAGCGTCCCCGGCGCGGCCTTCGCCACGTCCGTCGCACCCATGACCTCGCGGAGGTGGACCACCGCGTTCTCGCGCTCCAGGGCGATCGGCATCACCGGCCCGCTCGTCATGAACTCCACCAGGCTGCCGTAGAACGGCCGCTCCTTGTGCACCTCGTAGAACGCGCGCGCCTGGGTTTCCGTAAGCCGCAGCATCTTGATCCCGAGAATCTTAAAACCTTCGTCCTGCAACTTTGCAATCATCTTGCCAGCGCTGCCGGCCTCCACACTATCCGGCTTGAGAATCGCCAGAGTTCTTTCCATGGAACTTCTCTCCTCTTTCTTTTCTCGTCTTGTGTCGAATCGAACCGTGGGCCGGTCCGGCCCGTCGTGTTCTCTATTTAAGGCTGGAGTGATGTAAGAAGGAAATCACGCCTCGCCCAGAACTTCCAAATCTCCATTCGCCCCCACCACCCGGAACACCGTGCCGACCACCTCCATCACCCCGTCGGGACCGAAGAGGACCGCCGACTCGGCCGGGATGCCCAGCCCCCAGCGGATCCCCTCCAGCGCGAGCAGCCGCCGGAGCCGCCGATCATGGCCGGGATCGAAATTCGGCTCGACCACCCCCTCGGGGAGCCAGCCGAACCCGGGGAGCGTCTTGCCTGGAGCGAAGCTGCGCGCCACCCGCCCCGCCGCCTGGGACGCGGCGGCGATGGTCACCACCACCCCGCCATCCTGCAGCTTCTGGGTGAGAGCGTCCGCGGCCGGAGTCTCCACGATCGCCTCCAGGAGGTGATCCGCCACCCCGCCGCCGATATATACCGCCGGAACTGCCGCAATCCGCTCCGCGTTCCGCCCCCGCCGCCCATCGCGCGGCCGATAGATCGGGATGACCTCGAGCTCGCGGTCGAACTGCTCCCGCATGTAATCCCCGAAGTGCTTCGCATAGTCGTTCGACCCGCTCGCCGCCGGGATGAACCCGATCGGCCCCGGAGGCACCTTGTCCAGCCATACGAAGTCCGCATCGACCGTGTCGCCGAAGCTGAACTCGCCGCCGCCGAGGAGGACGAGCCAGCCGTTGCCGGGGATGCGTGGGGCGTCCACGCGGAGCCTACCTCCCCAACGCCTTCGCCATCGTCGACCCGAGCTCCGCCGGCGACTCCACCACGTGCATTCCCGCCTCACGCATCGCCGCGAACTTCTCCTCCGCCGTCCCCTTCCCGCCGGAGATGATCGCGCCCGCGTGGCCCATGCGGCGTCCCGGCGGAGCGGTGCGGCCGGCGATGAAGCCGACCACGGGCTTCTTCATGTTCTGCTTGATCCAGGCGGCCGCCTCCTCCTCCGCGCTGCCGCCGATCTCGCCGATCATGATGACCCCTTCCGTCTCCGGGTCCTGTGCGTACTGCTGCAGCACGTCGAGGAAGCTCGTGCCATTCACCGGATCGCCGCCGATGCCCACGCAGGTCGACTGGCCGAGGTTCAGGTTGGTGAGCTGCCAGACCGCCTCATAGGTCAGCGTGCCCGAGCGGCTGACCACGCCGATCGAGCCCTGCCGGTGGATGTGCCCCGGCATGATGCCGATCTTCCCCTGGCCCGGCGTGATGATGCCCGGGCAGTTGGGCCCGATCAGCCGCGTCGGGTGATCGCGCAGAAAGGCCTTGGCCTTGATCATGTCGTTCACCGGGATGCCCTCGGTGATGCAGACCACCAGCTCGATGCCGGCGCCCGCCGCCTCCATGATCGCGTCCGCGGCGAACGGCGGCGGCACGAAGATCATCGAGGCGTTGGCCCCCGTGGCCTCGCGGGCCTCGGCGACCGAATCGAACACCGGGATCCCCTCCACCGTCTCCCCGCCCTTGCCGGGCGTCACGCCGGCGACCACCTGCGTGCCGTAATCGCGGCAGCCGAGCGCATGGAACGTGCCCTCCTTGCCGGTGATCCCCTGCACGAGCAGGCGCGTGTCCTTGTTCAACCAGATCGCCATGGCTCACGCCCCTCCTTTCGCGGCGGCCACCACCTTTTCAGCAGCGTCCCCCATGTGCTCGGCCACGATGAAATCGAACGGAGCCTCGCGCAGGATGCGCCGCCCCTCGTCGACGTTCGTCCCCTCGAGCCGCACCACCACCGGGACCTGCGCCCCGCCGAGCTCCTCGAGAGCGCCCACCACGCCGCGCGCGATCCGGTCCGTGCGCGCGATGCCGCCGAAAATGTTGATCAGCACGGCGCGGACGTTGGGATCGGAGACCAGCAGCCGGAACGCGTTCTTCACCGCCTCCTGACTGGCGCCGCCGCCCACGTCGAGGAAGTTCGCCGGATCGCCGCCATACAGCTTGATGATGTCCATCGTCGCCATCGCGAGCCCGGCGCCGTTCACCATGCAGGCGATGTTGCCGTCGAGCTTGATGTAGTTCAGGTTGAACTTCGACGCCTCGACCTCCATCGGGTTCTCCTCGTCGAGGTCCCGCATCTCCACGATGTCCGGATGGCGGAAGAGCGCGTTGTCGTCGAAGTTGAACTTGGCGTCGAGCGCCATCACGTCGCCCCCGCCGGTCACCATCAGCGGGTTGATCTCGGCGAGCGAGGCGTCGGTGGCGAGATACGCGTTCACCAGCCCCGTGATGAGCTTGGCCGCCTTGGCCGCCGTCGCCCCCTTGAGGCCGAGTCCGCGGGCCACGGCGCGCGCCTGGAACGGCAGGATGCCGAGGTGCGGATCGATTGCCAACCGGAAGATCTTCTCCGGATGGCTCTCGGCCACCTCCTCGATATCCATGCCCCCGGCGGCGGACGCCATGATCACCGGCTTGCCCTGGGCGCGGTCGAGGGTGATCGAGACGTACAGCTCCTGGGCGATGTCCGCGGTCTCTTCGATGAGGACCTTGCGGACGAGCTGCCCTTCCGGGCCGGTCTGGTGCGTGACGAGCTGCATGCCGAGGATCTTGGAAGCGTGCTCGCGGGCCTCCTCGGGCGACTTGGCGAGCTTGACGCCGCCGCCCTTGCCGCGGCCGCCGGCATGGATCTGCGCCTTGACGACACAGCGGCCGCCAAACTCCGAGCAGATCCTGGCCGCCTCGTCCGGATCGCTGGTGACCCGCCCCTTGGGCGTAGCCACCCCATACCGGCGCAGGATCTCCTTGGCCTGATATTCATGGATCTTCAAGACAATCTCCTCCGAGACGATGTCCGAGAGTCGGATGAACGACGAAAACGACGGAGCTCCCCCGAAGGGGGATCGACAGGCCCCCGGGCACACGGGGTTCCCTGGGCGGGGGCCGGAGCGGGAGTGTATCAGAGGAGGAAGGCCCGGACAGCCTGACGGGATTCCGCCACTTGCCGTCTTCTCTTCTTGCGATATCATCCCCGCACCGGGAACCCGGAGGTGACGAGGGATGAGGAGCCAGGATGAAGAGCGGAAAGAAGACGTGTGCTAACATGTCGCCGACGCTGAGAGACTCGCCATGGCCCTCCGAGACGCCATTCCCCGCAAGCTCACCTACGAGGACTACCTCCGCTTTCCCGACGACGGCTTACGCCACGAGCTGATCGACGGAGAGCACTTCGTGAGCCCGGCGCCGACTGAGAAGCATCAGCTCGTCTCCTGGAACGTGGCCTACTTTCTGGCGGACTACCTGCGCCGGAATCGGCTGGGGCAGGCCTTCACGGCCCCCTACGATGTCCTCTTCTCGAACAACGACGTCGTCCAGCCCGACCTCATCTACATCTCGAACGAGCGCTCCAGTATCCGGACCGGCAAGAACGTCCAAGGCGCGCCCGATCTGGTCATCGAGATTCTCTCGGAATCTACGCGCTCTCGCGACGAGAAGGTGAAGTTTCGGCTCTATGAGAGCTCGGGAGTCAAGGAATACTGGATCTTGGATCCCGATCTCGGAACCGTGGAGGTCTTCCAGCCGCGAGGGCATCACCTCCACCTGGTGGCCGAGCTCTCAGCAGCCGAGGCGGATGTGCTCGAGACGCCGCTTCTGCCGGGGTTGAGGATTCCGCTGGAAGAGGTCTTCACGGCTTGAGGATGCCCGAGCAGGTTGGCGATGTTGTGGAGCAGCTTCGGCGGCTGAGCTAGGAGATCTGGATCTCTCGCGACCATCTGCTCAAGACAGCCGAAGGGCTGCCGCCCAGCCTATGAGGGGATCTCCCCCACCCCACCGTTGTCTCAGGCCAGGAGCATGAAGCTCCCTGATCCCTGGAGGAGATCCGATCATGGACAAAACCATTCTGGCGCGCTCGCGCGCTCTGCTTTTCGCTCTCGCCTTGATCGCCGCAGCCGCCCCTTCGCAGGCCCAGTCGCTTGATCCCGCTCAAGGGATCCAGAATTATTTCGCGACGCTCTCGACGATGGATTTCGGTCGGTATGTCGAGCTGTACACTCCGGACGGGACCCTCGAAGATCCCGTGGGGGGACCCGTCTATCGAGGTCACAAGGCGATCCGTGCGTGGGTCGATGCGATCGGGGCCGGTTTCTCTCAGCTCGATTTCGAGACCGGTTCGATCGTCGTCGTGTCTCCCACCCAGGCCGCCGCGCAGTGGCACGGGAACGCGTGGACCCTGGATGGCCGCCTGATCCAGTTCGAAGGGATCGGCGTGTTCGTGTTCAACGAGGAGGGCAAGCTCCGGCAGCTCCGCGAGTATTGGGATCTTCCCGGCCTTCTGGCGCAGTTGGCCGGCCAGACGCCGCAGCCTCGCACGTTCCCGTTCCAGGCGCAGGTGGATTCGTGGTTCGCCCTGGGCGAGGCTCTGGATTTCGCGGGCTATGTCGACCTCTTCACCCATGACGGAATCCTCCACGACCCGGTGGGCACGCCTCCCTATCGCAGCCACGGCAAGATCCTGGAGCATGTGCAGTCGTTCCAGGACGTGCTTTTGAGCATCGATTACAACGTGATCCGCAGCATCCCGGTCAGCGACACCGAGATCGCTTTGCAGTGGACGTTGGACGGGACGGTGGTGAGCGGAAAAACCGTGCATCTCCCCGGGATGACCATCCTGCGCTTCAATGAGGATGGCAAGATCCGCTCGGCCGAGGAGTTCTGGAGCCTCGCGGATTTCCTGAGCCAGCTGTGATCGTTCCGCTCTGGCGCTGAGCGTCGGAAGGCTCCCCTCTCCCTATCACACGAGAGAGGGGAGCCGCTCAATGTCTCAATACGGGTAGCACTGATGCTGGAACCGATTGCAGTAGCTCGCACCGACGCCGCCGATACAGTGATCCCAGCAGTCGCCATCCTGCGTGCAGTACACGCCCGGACAGTAGACGGCGGCGATCGCCGTCGGACAATCGCCCAGGGCAGGAGCCGCCGGCGTCTCGGTCTGCTGCGCCAGCTGCTCCACAAAGGCCTGGTCTTGCGGGTCCTGCTGGATTTGTGGGATGTCGGCGGCCTGGGCCGCCGTGGCGGCGAAGAACGTCGAGAGAACCAGGCCGGCCATCCAGAGAGACTTCTTCATTGTACGCCTCCTCCTGCGCTCGAGCGCCAGCTCATTCTGGCGCTCCGCCAGGTCGCGCACTTTAACACATTTGACTTTGCGCATGACCAGCGGCTCAGCGCGCCCCGCTGCAGACCACGTGCGTCGCGATCTGGAGGTCCTGCACCGCCACGCCGGTCAGGTCCGCGATCGTGATCTGCCCCTCGCTGCTGCGGGCGTGGCCGCCCGCGGCGATAAGATGCCCAAGCTCGACGATGCGGCCCGGATCGAGCAACCCGGCCTGGACGGCGTAGGCCAGCTCGCCGTGATCCACGCATTGAGAGATGCTGTCCGCGACGATCACGTCGGCGCGAGCAACGAGCCGCGGTTCCAGCTCCTGCTTGCCCGGCGCGTCGGCGCCCATCGCGGTGATGTGCGTGCCCGGACGCACGTCGGTGACGTCGAGCAACGGCGCACGCGCGCTCGTCGTGGTGACGATCAAATTACACGTCGCCGCGAGGCGCTTCAGGTCGCGCGTGGTGTCGATGTTGAACCCCTCCCCCTCCAGCTCCTTTTTAAATTCCGCGAGCCGCTCGTCGCTCCGTCCCCAGACCGTCACGTCGCGGCACGCGGACACCAGTGGCAGCATCCGCAACTGAAACCGGGCCTGCCCGCCGGTGCCGACGATGCCGATCCGGGTGACGGGGTTCGGGGCGAGATATTTGGCCGCGATCGCGCCGGCGGCCGCGGTGCGCACCTCGGTCAGGTAGCCTTCGTCCAACAGAATCGCCGCGAGCTCGCCCGTGGCCTGCCGGAAGAGGAGCATGAGGCCGTTGGTGACCGGGAGCCCGCGCGCGAGATTGCCTGCGAAACCTGAGGCGATCTTGACCACATACAACTCGTCACCGCGCACGTAGCCGTACTTGATGTGGACGTCCCCTTCCTCCGGCGGATCGAACGCCAGATAGCCGACCGGCGGCACGACGGTTCGCCCTTCCGAAAACCATTGGAAGCCGCGCTCGACGTCGGTGATCAATCGATCGAGATCGATCCGGCGCTTGATCTCGTCGAGCTTGAGAATCAGAGGATCACTCATCGAGCACCGTCCGGAGCTTGGCGGTAGCGATATTGCCGCCGCAAAGAATGATGGCAACGTTCTGGCCGGCGTATCGCTCGGCGGTCTTGCGCCAGGCCGCCACCGCGACCCCGGCGGAGCCTTCGATGACCAGGTGGTGCTCGACCACCACGAAGCGGATCGCATCCGCGATCTCGGCTTCGCTCACCAGCACGCAATCATCGATCAGCTCACGCGCGAGGTCGAACGTCATCGAGCCCGGCTCGAGCCCGCCCGCCGTGCCGTCCGAAAGCGTCGGCTTCTCCGGGACGGAAATGATCCGGCCTTCTTGCAGCGCGACATAGAGCGCGGGCGCATGCTCCGGCCAGCAGCCGACGATCCGGATGCCGGGATGGATCGCTTTGAGATAGCTCGCAATCCCGCTGACGAGACCGCCGCCGCCGACGGCGATGAACACCGCATCGAGCGTGGGACACTGCCGCGCGAGCTCGACGCCGATGGTCCCTTGTCCTGCGATCACCTCGCGATCGTTGTAAGGCGAGATGTAGACGCGGCCGGTCTCCTCCGCAACCCTGCGGGCATGCATTTCCGTCTCGTCGCTATCGGTGTGATAGAGCTCGAGAGTGACGGACGGATAACGGCGGAGCGCTTCCATCTTCCCGGGAGATGCAATGGTGGGGAGATAGATCGTGCCGCGCGCGCCCATGACCTCCAGCGCGTGCGCGACGCCGCGGGCGTGATTGCCGGTGGACGCGGTGACCACCCCGCGTGCGAGCTCCTCGGGCGACAGCGTCAGGATCTTGTTGCACGCGCCGCGGAGCTTGAACGAGCCGGTGTGCTGAAGGTTTTCGCACTTCAGCCACACGGCCGTATCCTTCGCCCCGGCCACGGCCGCGAGGCTCGCGCTCTGCTCGACCAGCGTCTCCTTCACATGGGGGCGGAGTCGCTCTGCCGCGGCCAGGATGAGGTCGACGAGCGCCGCCGGGCGGTAAGCCTTTGCCTCCGTCATTCCCGGCACGATAGCAGGTGAGCCTCGCCGGCACTACCCTGGGGCGGCACACGCCTTGCTGAAGAATTTCTGTTACGCGACCGCCCCGGCGTGACGGAGTGTGCTCCTCGCTCGTCCGTCGCCTGCCGGGGGATGTCGCCATCCAAAGGAGGTACCAACGATGAACAAACAACCACTGACCTTGGTGGGCGGAATCGGCATGGGAGCCGGATTGATGTATCTGTTGGATGCCGAGCAGGGGGCACGGCGCAGGTCGATCGTCCGGGACAAAGCGGTCCATACCCTCCACCTCGGCGGCACCGTCCTCCGGAGAGCCTCCCGGGATCTGGCCCGCCGTAGCAAGGGTCTAGCCCTGCAGGCCGGCTCGCGCCTGCGTCCGGACCATGCCGATGACCAGGTCCTCCACGATCGGGTCCGCTCCAAGCTGGGGCACTGCGTCTCGCATTCTTCCGCGATCGAGGTCTCGGTCGAGGACGGGCGCGTCGTCCTGACCGGCGATGTGCTGGCCTCGGAAGTGAGCCATCTCCTGAAGGCCGTGCGGGGAGTGCGGGGCGTCCGGGAGGTCGAGAACCGCCTGCAGGAGCATGAGACCGCCGGAGACGTCTCCACTCTCCAAGGCGGAGCGGAGCGGCCGGGCTCGCGGCGCCATCTGCCGCCGGCGACGCGTCTGCTGCTCGGCATCGCCGGAGGAGCGCTTTGCGCGACCGCGTTGGGAGTGACCAACCTCAAGCTCCGCCGGCTCGCGGGGACCAACGGCCGCGGCATCGAGGAGGGTGGAGCCTCCACCGGCAATTTCACCATCACGAGCAGCGAGGTGGCATTTCTCATCGAAACGTAACCAGGCCCAGAGCCGGCGCCGGCTGGGAGCTCCAACGAACTTCGAAACGGAGAGAGGGACAGACGTGGAGAAAAGACGGATCGGATCCTTGGACGTCTCCGTGGTCGGCCTCGGCTGCAACAACTTCGGGCCGCGCCTGGACGCCGACGCGACAAAAAAGGTGGCCGACGCTGCGCTCGACGCCGGCATCAACTTCTTCGACACCGCCGACATCTACGGCAAGGGCCAGAGCGAGGAGTACCTGGGCCGCGCCCTCGGACAACGGCGATCCGAGATCGTCCTCGCCACCAAGTTCGGCATGAAGATGGACGAGCAGCGGAAGGGCGCGAAGCCCGCCTACCTGCGCCAAGCCCTGGAGGACAGCCTCCGGCGCCTGGGGACCGACTACGTCGACCTCTACCAGCTCCACACGCCCGACGCCGAAGTTCCGATCGCGGACACCCTAGGAGCGCTCGACGAGCTGGTGAAGGCCGGCAAAGTCCGCGAGATCGGCTGCTCCAACTTCTCCGCCGAGCAGCTCCGCGAAGCCGAGGCCGCCGTGAAGCCCGGAGCCGCGCGCTTCGTCAGCGTGCAAAACGAGTACAGCCTCTTCCAGCGCGAGCCCGAGCGCGAGGTCCTCGCCGAATGCGAACGGCAGGGCCTCGCCTTCATCCCCTTCTTCCCCCTGGCCAGCGGCCTCCTCACCGGCAAATACCGGAAAGGCCAGCCGCCTTCCCAGGGCACCCGCCTCAGCTCAGGCCGCTACACAAGCCTGCTCTCGGAAGAAAACCTCGACAAAGTCGAGAAGCTCATCGCCTTCGCGGAATCGAGAGGCCATACCCTCCTCGAGCTTGCCTTCTCGTGGCTGCTCAGGCATCCGGTCGTCGTCTCGGTGATCGCGGGAGCGACCTCCGCCGAGCAGGTCCAGAGGAACGCCGAGGCGGGAGGATGGCGGCTGACCAAGGAGGATCTCGCCGAGATCGACCGGATCGTGCCGGCGTAGGCAGGAGAGGCCCTATGCGCCCTGGTCTTCGCAGGAGTCCAGGGCACACAGGGCTACGGTAACGCCCGGCTTGGCGGGATCGAACGCTACATCTTGTTCATGTAGTAGTCGGTGTAGGTCGGGACCTCGCCGTGCTGCTCAGGGAACAGACGCCGAAGCTCCTTCTTCGTCGCGACCCGTTCGTTCTTCGACAGAATCTGGGTCAGGAAGTGGACGCCAGTCCCTCTCAGTTGGTCTTTGAACGTCCCGTCCGTCTCCGTAATCACATCCAGCAGGATCGACACGATCTGCTCCTTCAGCTCGACGACATGGCCCGCGTCCTGCGGGCGAAGACAGGAGCCGAGCGCCTGAAGATTGCCAACGACCTGTTCGCCTCCGCCCGATCGCCAGCCATCTCGCGGCGGAGCACCCCGACTGGGACGAGGAGCGCATCCAGCGGGAGACCTCACGGAGGATCTCGCATGGATATTCGACCATCGGAGTCGGCGGTCTCGGTGGTCCCGACGATCAGGGAGCTCAGGAGCTGTCAGACGGTGGCGAAGAGCCCGGGAGATGGTTCGCGGCGGGTCCACTCTCCGGCCCAGGCGGTCGTGGAGAGCAGAGCGGTGACGGCCAGGACGGCGGAGATACGGGACAGTGCTTTTCGATTCATGATCAACTCCTTCCAGAAGGCCTGCTTCGTTTTTTCCTCGGTGCGAGTCGAGGAGTGTCTTCAAACAATCCGTTGAAGCCCATGTCCGCACGGAACGCGATTTCCTCCCTGGCGGCAGTTACGAGAGCAATGAGACCTTCAACGCAAAACCCCCTGGCCAGGTCAGAAATCGCCACCGAAACGGGGAAAATCCCCAATTTGGCCTCAAACGTTCCCTTCCGATTCTCCCTCTTCTAGCCTCTCTTTGCGCGCCAATGAAGGCGCCGATTCCAAGGAGAGAAGGCAATGCCTGATCCGACGTACGCAGAGTTTTTTAGAACCGCCGAGCTGGTCACCAAGTCTCTGGCCGCCCATGCAGAAGATCTCACGCACATGGAGACGTCCCGGCTCAAGTTCGATGCGCTCTTCACCCAGGTGAAAGATCTCGCGGCCGAACAGGCCGACCTGACGGCCAAAAAGCAGGAGGTCTCGAAGCGACTGGCGGAGCTGATCGGCGAGGGGAAGGGTCTGCTGAACTTTCTCAAGGTGGGTGTGAAGCAGCACTTTGGCAAGCGGGCGGAGAAGCTGGTGGCCTTTGGCATTCAGCCGTTCCGCAGCCGCCCCCGCATCAAGCTGGTCGGGCCGGATGGTGAGCTGCTGAAGCGCCAGCGCACTCAGGAGGAGCCGCCGGCGCCTCAGGCGCCGAATCCGTAGGCCGCATCAGTGCTGATCGAAGCTGGCGAGGGGCGTGGATCTATCCACGCCCCTCTTTTTTTGGCGCCCTTCCTCTTGCCAGACCCTCTCGACCTCGGCCGGGTTCAACTCGACTTCGGCCGGGCTCGACTCGGCTTCGGTCGGGCTGAGCTCGACTCGGGTCGATTTCGACTCGACTCCGGTCGACCCCACCTCGACTCCGGTCGGATTCGGCTCGACGCCGGTCGGCTTCAACTCGACTTCTGTCGGATTCAACTTGTCTTCGGTCGGGCTCCACTCGACTCCGACAGAGCTCTACTCGACTCTGGTCGTGCTCAATTCGACCGTGGCCGGGTCGAGCTCTACTTCAGTCGCATTCAACTCGACTTCCGGTGGGTTGGACTCGACCTCGGTCGGGGTTCGACTCGGCTCCAGCCGGGTTCGATCCGGCTCCGGTCAAGCTCGACTCGACTCCGTCCGGGTTCAACTCGACTGTAGTCGTTTTAGAGACGACCGCAGTAGAGTCCAACTCGCCTGCGGTCGAGCTCAACTCGACTGTGGTCTCCCTTCACTCCCCCAAAAAGCTGCGGATCGTCTGCGCAGCGGCTCTCAAATCGAAGCCGGACTGCAGAATCTGCGAGAGGCTCTCGGTGCCTTCGGAGCGGGTGGTGATGATCTCGCCGCGGTTCAGGAACTGGATTTCCGCGTAGCGGCCGTCGCGGGCGAAGGCGATGCAGATTCCGCCTTCGGGGGATGGGAGCAGCCATGAGGGCTCGAGGCCGAGCTCGGCCAGCAGCCGGAGGGTGCAATCGGCCGATTTGCTCGCTCGGTTGGTGGGCGCTTCGACGGTCTCCTCGGACCATTGCGGCGGAAGGCCGAGCCCGGCGAGCTCGTGGCGGATCGCGGGGAGCCAGGCGGCGGGCGTGGATGACAGTGCTGTGGTCTCGTACATGATGTATGTCCTCCCTCGAAAGGGAGAATAGACACCGGGGGTGACTTCGCCAGTCACGGCACGGTTCCAAAAAGGTCTCAGTGATACAGGTTCTTGCGCTCCCCCGCCGGCAAGCCGGGAGCGTCGAACGTGCCGTGGGTTTTGGCCCAGCTCAGCCGCTTCCACAGCCCTCCGTGCCAGGTGGTCTGGAGCCGGGTGCCGGAGGCGCCGGCCGAGCGTTCTTCCAGGAGATCTGCCGCGGGGTCGGCGAGCCAGTAGACCTCGGCGCCCTGGTTTTTGAAGTGGAGCCCCACATTGCCGGCGCCGGGGCGTAGGGCCTGCGCTTCGAGCTCGGCCGCCGCGGCGGGTGCGGAGAGCTCGCCGCGCTCGACGACGGCATAGCCCGGAGGCGGAGAGAGCAGCACGCCCGACAGCTCATCGCTCTTCCCAGGGCCGGTGCTGAGCTGCGAGACGAAGAACCAGCCGAACGCGGCGAGCGCTCCGAGGATGAGGACCGCGTAGAGGGCACCCTTGAGCAGCTTCATGGCGGGTCCAGCATACAGCGGGACGGGGCGGGCGAGGGTCGCCCGCCCCGCCCCGTGTCCTTGCAAGATGCCTTACTGGATGGTGTCGAGATCGGTCGCGCTGTTGTTCGCGGTGTCCAGGTCGATCGTGCTCGCCGTCGCCGCCACCTGGGCGGTGTTGCTCAACGTGCCGGTCGCCGCCGGATCGAGGAGGCCGTTGGCGGTGAAGGTGACGGCCGCGCCCAGCGGCAGGCTCACCGTGGCGTTGATGTTGCCCGAGCCGGAGGCCGGGCAGGTGCCGCCTCCCGTGCCCGCGCAGGACCAGAGGACGCCCGTGACGGTCGCCGGGAAGACGTCCGTCACGGTGGCTCCCGTGACCGCCTCCGGACCCAGGTTGGTCACGGTGATGGTCCAGGTCAGCGTCTGGCCCGCCGAGACGGTGTCGGTGCCGTCGGTCTTGGTGATCGACAGGTTGGCCACCGGCTTGTGGCTGTACAGGAAGACGTCCTGCTTGGCGTTGAGGTCGAGCCAGGTGAGATTGGTGGCGACGCTCGAAAAGATCGCTGCATCGCCGTTCGCATTGACCGCCAGGAAGGCGAACGAGTCGCTGTTCGCGGTCTGGGTCGCCGAGCTGTTCATGCGGCTCGCGATGGTGGCGGTACGGGTCGCCCGGTCGTAATAGATCACGTCCGTCTTGCCGTTCGGATCATAGCCGGTGACGTTGGTCGCCGCGGTCTGGAACACGAGAGTGCCGCCGTCCGCGCTGATCGTTGGGAACTTGGACGCGTTGTTCGCCGTGGTGGTCCGCGCCGCGGCGGAGGTGTGGCTCACCAGCAGATTGGTGCCCGCGGTACGGTTGTAGACGTAAAGGTCGCGGGCGCTGTTCGTATCCGTGATGCCCGTGAACAGGTCGGTGGCCAGGGTTTCGAACACAACCCAGTTGCCGTCGCCGCTGATCGCTCCGGTGTCCGAGAAGGAATTCGCGCCCTGCGTGGATGACGCGGCGGCGTGGCTCACCAGGGTGTTCGCGCCGCTGACCCGGTCGTAGGCGAAGACCTGGCCGGCGGGACCGGACTGGCCGCTCACCAGATCGGTGGAACGGTTGTCATGGACGAGATAGCGGCCGTCGGAGCTGATCGACAGGGTGCTGCCGGAAAAGGAATTGCCACCCTGCGTGGGCAAGCCGGCGGCATGGCTCACCAGAGCCGTCGTGTCAGTGGCGCGCTCCCACAGGAACGTGTCGCTCTGAACGCCGTTCGTGTTGGTGAAGGCGGGCATCTGGTTCGTGGCATCGCTCATGTAGGCGATCCACGCACCGTTGCGGCTCAGCGCAAACGGCCACGAGCGGCCATTGGCAGCGGTGGCAGGGAGGCTGTCGGCGTGCGTCACCAGGAGATTCGTGTTGGTGGCGCGGTCCCACAGGATGATGTCGTACGCGCTGTTGGTGTCGACCTGCCCCGCGATCAGGTTCGGGGACATGCTGCGATAGACAACCGTGTTGCCGTCCGCGCTGATCGCGGGCCAGTCGGAACAGCAATAGCCCGGCGTCGTCGTGGTCCCGGAGTTGTGGCTCACCAGGGTAACCGTGCCGGTCTGGCGATCATAAAGGAACACGTCTTCCGTGTCCGGGCTGTCGCCGCTCTGGCCGGAAACCTGATTGGTCGAGGTGCTCGCGAAGACGACCCAGCTGCCGTCGGAGCTGACGGCGGGGTCGTAGGACATGCGGTTCGACGTGGTGGAGGCCGAGCCCGGAACGTGGCTGACCAGCACGGTCGTCCGGGTGACCCGGTCATACAGGAATACGTCGGTCGAGCTGTTGGCATCGACCTGTCCGGCCACGACGTCGGTGGCGTTGCTGACGAATGCGACGTACCGTCCGTTGTCGCTCACTGTGCGCTCGCCGGTCTGGCCAAGATAGCTCGTATTGTTCGGCGTCTCCTCGGGCAGGCCCGGAGCGCGCCAGGAGAGCAGTGTGACCGCTCCGGTGGACATGTCGAACCGGAAGACGTCGTAGTCGTTGTTTTTGTCGCGCACGCTGGTGGGCACGAGGTTGGTGGCGTTGCTGCGGAAGAAGACCGAGCTGCCGTCGCCCGCGATCATCGGCTCCCACGCGTAGTTGTTGCCGGTGGTGGTCGCCGAGGTTGGAATATGGCTCGCGAGAGTCACCGTCGTGCTCGCCCGGTCGTAGACGTAGACGTCATGGACCGCATTGGTGTCGGTCTGGCCGGCGACCAGATTCCTGACATATCCATGGAACGTCACGCGGCTGCCATCGCGGCTGATGAACGGAAGATCCGCGTTGCCGATGCCGGTCGCGGTGACCGACGCGGAGGTGTGGCTCACCAGCACGGCCGCTCCGGTGGTGCGGTCATACAGAAAAACGTCCGCGAGCCAGTTGGTGTCGCTCTGCCCCACCACCATGTTGTTCGAAGAGGTGGCATAGGCGACCCAGCGGCCATCGGAGCTGATCGACGGTCCCGCGGAGGTGCTCGACCCTGTCTGGGTGAGCGACGTACTGATGTGGCTGACGAGCGTGTTGGTGCCGGTCGCGCGCTCGTACAGGAACACGTCGGAGCCGAAGTTCGTGTCGGAGCCGGTGATCAGATTGTCGGCCCAGCTCACGAAAGCGATCCACGAGCCGTCCGTGCTCATCACAGGAGTCCGCGACAACGAGTTGCCGGTGGTGGTCGGCGAGGAGACGTTGTGGCTGACCAGAGTCATCGCCCCCGTTGCCCGCTCGTAGAGATAGATGTCTTCATTGCTGTTGGTGTCGGTCAGCCCGGACACCAGATTGGTCGACCAGCCGATGAAGGCGATCCAGCCGCCGTCGCCGCTGATGACGGTGCCATTCGCGGCGCCATTGCCGGTGGTGGTGGCGGAGGCGGGAATGCGGCTGACCAGGGTGTTGGCGCCGGTGGCGCGCTCGAAGAGAAAGACGTCGTAGGTAGCGTTGGTGTCGGTCTGGCCGGTCACCAGGTCGGTGGAGTGGCTCGAGTAGGTGACGAAGCTTCCGTCGTCACTGACCGAAGGCCGGCCGCAGAGGCCGTTGCCGGTCGACGTGGCCGAGCTCGGAATGTGGCTCACCAGGGTCGTGGTGTCGTTGAGCCGGTCATAGAGGAAGACGTCGGCGTTGTTGTTGCGCTCCACGTGGCCGGAGATCAGGTTCGTGGCCCAGCTCAGATAGGCGACCCAGCGGCCGTCGGCGCTCACCGTCGGGCTGCTGCTGTACGCCGAGGCGACCGTGCCGGGGGCGCCCACGGCGTGGCTGACCAGGGTCAGCGTGCCGGTCTGCCGGTCGTGGAGGAAGATGTCGTCACCACCGTTGGTGTCGACCGGGCCATTCGCGATGTTGCTCGCCTTGCTGAGGAAGACGGCGAAGCGGCCGTCGGCGCTCACCGTCGGCGGCGTGGCGAACGTCGAGCCCGAGGCATAGACCATGCTGGCGCCAGCGGGGGTGTCCGAGGCGTAGCTCGCATCGAGCCGTGAAATCGCCTCGACCTTGCCGGCTTCAGCGGTCGAGACCAGATTTGTGATGACCAAAAGGGCCGCGAGAACGGCCGGGAAAAGAAATCTCCTGCCTTGCGGGGTCCGAGACATATCTCATCCTCCGAGAGGAAAGGGTTCGGTTTTACGACGGGGGTCTGAGGGATTCTACCGAAAAGTGCGGTCAGGTGCCCAAAGGGGGACGGAGTCGCCGATTCCCCCGCCTCGCGATAGTCTCTGTCCGTGCCGACCCCACGAACCGACTCCCTTCTCTCCCCGTGCGTCCTGGTCGTCAAGACGCCGGTGGCGTCCCGCAAGCGGGTGGCGGACCGGCTGGCCAGCACCGGGCGGCGGCTCGCCGGACAGGTGGGGGACGCGGCGCTCGAGCAGGAGCGCACGGTGTCCACCCTGCAGGAGGCCCTCGCCCGCCTGGGTGTTACCCCCACAATGGTCTCGGTCGATGCCTTCAATGCGCAGGCACGCCGCGCGCTCGCCCGCGCCCGCCTCGTCATCTCCGTCGGCGGTGACGGGACCCTCCTCGCCACTTCGCACTGGGTGACTGGGGCCGCGCTGCTCGGCGTCAACTCGGCGCCGCGCTCCAGCGTGGGGTATCTGACGCTCACCCGGCGCGCGACCCTGGCCCGGGCCCTCGCGCGGATCGAGAGCGGGGACCTGCTGCCGCAGATGGTCTCCCGGATCGAGGTGGAGCTCGAAGGAAAGGTGCTGCCGCCGGCGCTCAACGACGTGCTCATCGCGCATGAGCAACCGGCGGCGACGAGCCGTTACCGGCTGCGCCTCGGCCGCCGGGCGGAGGACCACCGCAGCTCAGGGTTGTGGGTTGCATCCGCGGCGGGCTCGACGGCCGGCATCCGTTCCGCGGGAGGGCAGCCGATGCCGCTCGATGCGCGGCGGCTCGAGTTCCGCGCTCGCGAGCTCTACCGCGTGCGGGGTCGCGGCGTAACCCTGGAAGCAGGCTTCGTCGAGGCGGGCCAGGAGCTGGTGGTCGAGTCGGCCATGGAGGCGGGCTGGCTCTTCATCGACGGCGCGCGGATGCCGGCCCGCTTTCCGTTCGGAGCCCGCGCGACCTTCCGGGTCGCCGAGCAGCCGCTCCTGCTGTTCGCCGACCCGGAGCGGTGGGCCTCGGCGTAGCCCATGGACCTTCGCCCCGTAGGCACTCACTGTGCCGCCAAGCGATATCGGGCATCCCCCATTGTAGAGACGCCCCGTGGGGCGTCTCCTGCGACAGCGCATTCATTCCCAGGAATCCTGCAGTGCCGCGGGCACCTCTGAAAGAGACGCCCCACGGGGCGTCTCTACAGTGGGAAGGATCTCCATCGGGCAAAAAGGTGTCTCGGGGGCAAAGTTAGCTCCCATGGACCTTCGCCCCCTCCGGCGCCACCGCGACTACCGGGCACTGTATGCCGCCCAGTTCGTCTCGTTTCTGGGGAGCATGGTCACGTACGTGGCCCTGCCCTATCAGATGTTCAAGCTCACCGGCTCATCCCTGGCCGTGGGTCTGCTCGGGCTCGCCGAGCTGCTTCCTCTGCTGATCACCGCGTTCGTGGGCGGCGCTCTCGCCGATGCCGTGGACCGCCGCCGCATGGTGCTCGTCACCGAGGTGGGGCTCGCGCTGGGCAGCGGCGCGCTCGCTCTCGCCGCGTTCCATGGCCAGCCTCCCGCCTGGATGCTGTACGTGATCGCCGGCTTCATGTCGGCGCTCAATGGGCTGCAGCGGCCTTCGCTCGACGCGCTCACGCCCCGGCTCGTCGATCCCGACGAGATCCCGGCAGCCGGGGCTCTCGCGATGTTCCGCGGCAGCGTGGGGATGATCGCCGGGCCGGCCCTCGGTGGCGCGTTGATCGCTTCGACCGGCCTCGCCGCCACGTATGCCTTCGATCTCCTGACCTACGTCTTCTCGTTCTTCGCGGTCCGTACGATCCGCGCGGTGCTCCCGCCGGAATCGAGCGAGGGTCCGAGCCTGCGGAGCGTGCTCGAAGGGTTCCGCTATGCCCGCAGCCGGCAGGAGTTGATCGGCACGTATGTGGTGGATTTCGTGGCCATGGTGTTCGGCATGCCGCTCGCTCTCTTCCCGGCCATCGCGCAGACGCTGGGCGGCCCCAAAGCGCTGGGCCTCCTCTATGCGGCTCCCGCCGGCGGAGCTCTCCTCGCGAGCCTGACGAGCCGCTGGACGCCCCGCGTACACCGGCATGGCCTGGCGGTGATGCTGGCGGCCACGGCCTGGGGCCTGGCGATCGTGGGATTCGGGTTCTGCGACCGGCTGGTGCCGGCCGTGGCGCTCCTCGCCCTCGCGGGAGGCGCCGACGCGGTGAGCGGAATCTTCCGGATGACTCTGTGGAATCAGACGATCCCGGATGCCCTGCGAGGCCGTCTGGCGGGAATCGAGATGCTGAGCTATATGAGCGGTCCGCTCCTCGGACATACCGAGGCCGGCATGGTCGCGGCGGCTTTCGGGGTTCAGGCTTCGGTGGTGTCCGGCGGCGCGCTTTGCGTGCTCGGCGTCCTCGTCTGCGGCGCGCTGCTGCCGCGGTTCGTCGCCTACGACGCGCGCGCTCAGCCCACCGCCACGTCCCCGGGTTGAAACCCGGGGCTAGAAAATTGCCGTCCCTGCGGGACGGAGAAAGCCGATGCGCGTCAACTCCGTCCCGGAGGGACGGCACTGTCGCCTGTCCCGGGTTTCAACCCGGGGTAGCCGTCTTCTCCCTGGGCGAGCGCGATGAGCAGACTGAGCAGCCGGGCGGTGTTGACCGGTTTGGTCAGGTATTCGGAGAAGCCTTCGCGCAACGCCCGTTCCTGATCTTCCTCGCGGGTGAAGGCCGTGACGGCCAGGGCGGGCAGGCGCCGCCCGGAGCCCGTCTCGCGGGCCCGCAGCGCCCGGATGAGCTCGTAGCCGTCCGTTTCCGGCATTCCGATGTCGCTGATCAATACGTCGTAAGCGTCGTCCCACAGCCGCTCCAGCGCCTCTCGCGCGGAGCCGACGGCGACGACCGCGGCGCCGTAATCCTGGAGAAACCGGGCGATCGCGTCCCGCGTGTCCGGCTCGTCCTCGACGACCAGGAGCCGTAAGCCGTCCAGGCTGGCCGGGGCGGCGTCTAAAGGCGCAGACGCTCCCGGCCGCACCGCCTCGGCGACCGTCTCGTCTTCGTCCGTGGAGGTGGTCAGAGGAATCCGGACGTAGAACGTCGAGCCGAGCCCGTGGCCGGGGCTCTCCGCGCGGACGGTCCCGCCATGCAGCTCCACGAGGTGATGGACCACAGCCAACCCCAATCCCAGACCGCCATGCCGGCGCGTCGTCGACGGATCGGCCTGGCGGAACGGGTCGAAGACATGCGGCATGAAATCCGGCGTGATGCCCTGCCCCGTGTCGCTGATCACGACCTCGGCCCAGGCGTCGCCCGCCGCGACCCCAACGCGGACCTGCCCTCCCTCCGGCGTGAACTTCACGGCGTTGGACAGCAGGTTGAGCAGGATCTGCTGGAGCCGCTCGGAATCTCCCCGCACGGAGGGAGCGCCGTCGACCACGGCGGCTTCGAGCGCGACGCCCTTGGTCTGCGCGGCCGGCGTGATCGTGCCGACGGCCGAGTCGACGATCTCGGCCAGGCCGAGCGTCCGCAGGTTCAGCCGGATCTTGCCGCTGACGATGCGGCTCATGTCCAGCAGGTCCTCGATCAGGTGCGCCTGCGCGCGGGCGTTGCGCAGAATGGCGTCCATCGCCTGGGCCGCCACCTGCGGCAGCTCGCTCCGCCCCTGGGTCAGGATCTGCGCCCAGCCGAGGATGGCGTTGAGCGGAGTCCGCAGCTCGTGGGAGACGGTGGCGAGGAAGTCGTCCTTCAACCGGCTGGCCCGCTCGGCCTCCGAGCGCGCGGCCCGCTCGCTCTCCAACAATTGTTGTTTTTCCTCGAACGCCTGCCGGAGCCGGTCCTCGTTCTCGCGCAGCGCCTGGTTGGTGCGGGTCAGGTCGAAGGTGCGCTGCTGCACCCGCGCTTCGAGCTCCTCGTTGGCCTCCCGCAATGCCTCCTCGGCGCGCAGGCGCTCGAGGACCTCTTTCTCCAGGGCCTCGTTCGCCGCGGCCAGCGCCCGCGTCTTGCGGAACAGCTCGGCGAAGACCGCGATCTTCGACCGCAGGATGTCCGGGTTGACCGGCTTCGTCAGGTAGTCGACGGCGCCGACGTCATAGCCCCGCAGCATGTCTCCCTCGTCCGACAGGTGCGCCGTCAGGAAGAGGATGGGGATGTCACGCGAGCGCTTGCGCTGTTTGATGAGCTGCGCCAGCTCGAGGCCGCTGATGTCCGGCATCCGGATGTCGAGCACGATGGCGGCGAACTCGCTGTTGAGCAGCGCCATCAGGGCCGCGTCCGCGGTCTGCGCGCGGACGAGGCGGTAGTCGGCCGTTCCGAGAATGCTCTCCAGAACGTCCAGGTTCCGCGCCTCGTCGTCGACGAGAAGGATGCTGACCGAAATGCTCATCTCCGCCAGGGTACCAGGTTCCTCCCCGGTCTCTGCTCGACCGAGCCGAAACCCCATCGCAGCGCCGTCGTCGTTCAACGGTAGAGCCATACACGCAACAACGAGAGGAGCTGGTCCGTGTTCACCGGTTTGGCGATGTAGTCGGAGGCCCCGGCCTGGAGACACTTCTCGCGGTCTCCCTTCATCGCTTTGGCGGTCAGGGCGAGGATCGGCAGGGTCCGGAACTGCGGGTCTCTGCGAATCTCGCGCATCGTCTCATAGCCGTCCATCTCGGGCATCATGATGTCCATCAAGACCACGCTCAGGTCGGGCGTGGTCTGGATCATCTCGATCGCCTGCCGGCCGTTGGTCGCGCTCACCACCTCCATCTCCTGGTTCTCCAGAACGGTGGTGAGGGCGAAGATGTTGCGCACGTCGTCGTCCACCACGAGCACCTTGCGGCGGCGCAGCACGTCGGTGGAGCCGTGGAGCCGCTCGAGGACTTTCCGTTTCGCCTCGGGCAGGTCCGCCACCACGCGGTGGAGGAAGAGCGCAGTCTCGTCGAGCAGCCGCTCGGGCGACTGCACGTCCTTGAGCACGACGCTCTTGGCCACCGTCTTGAGCCGCGCTTCCTCCTCGCCGGTCAGCTCCTTGCCGGTGTAGACGACCACCGGCACGTCGCGGAGAACGGGCTCGGCCTGCAGCTTTTCGAGCAGCTCGAAACCGGTCATGTCCGGCAGGCGGAGGTCGACGACGCAGCAGTCGAACGTACGATCGACGAGCGCCGTGATCGCCTCGGTACCGGTGGCGACCGCGGTGATCTCGATGTCGTCGTGCCCTAACAGCTCGATGATGCTCGAACGCTCGATGTCGTTGTCCTCGACCACCAGCAGGCGCTTGGTGTGCGGCGTGACGTAGGTCTTGATCCGCTCGAACGCCAGCTCCAGGTCGTCGGTGGTGGCCGGCTTGACCAGATAGGCGAAGGCGCCATGCGAGAGGCCGTGCTGCCGCTCCTCTTCGACCGAGAGGATCTGCACGGGGATGTGGCGCGTCGTGGGATCGAGCTTCAGGTTGTTGAGCACGGTCCACCCGAGCATGTCGGGCAGGAAGACGTCGAGGGTGATCGCGGTGGGCCGGAGCTCGCGGGCGAGCCCGAGGGCCAACTGGCCGCGGTTGGCGACGATCCCCTTGAAGCCCTTGTCGCGGGCGAGGCCGAGCAGGATGCGGGCGTAGTGCGGGTCGTCCTCGACGATCAGCAGCACGTTGTCACCCTCGAGGATCTCCTCCCGGTCGTCGGTGACGATCTCCTCCCCCTTGGCCACGGCCAAGACCGGCAACGAGGGCTGCGATGCGGGCGCGGACGGTCCCTGGGAGGTGGCGGGCAGGGTGACGGCGCGCGCCGGGCCGGTGTAGTTGAGCGGCAGGTAGAGCGTGAAGGTGCTCCCCTGCCCCGGCGTGCTGACCAGCCGGATCTCGCCGCCGAGCAGCGTGGCGAGCTCGCGGCTGATCGCGAGTCCCAAGCCGGTGCCGCCGTACTTGCGGCTGGTGCCGGCGTCGGCCTGCTGGAACGCCTCGAAGATCAGTCTCTGCTTCTCCGGCGCGATGCCGATGCCCGTGTCGATCACGCTGAACGCGACCACGCTCTGCGCCATGCCGAGCACCGGGTGGTCTGGCGACCAGCCTTCGGTCACGTCGCGCACCGCCATCGAGACCTGGCCCTGCGTGGTGAACTTGAAGGCGTTGGAGAGCAGGTTCTTGAGGATCTGCTGCAGCCGCTTCGGATCGCTGGAGAACGTCCGCGGCAGCGTCGGGCTGACCTCGACGTAGAACGGCAGGCTCTTCGACTCCGCGATGTGGTGGAAGGTGCGCTCCACGCTGTCGCGCAGCGAGTTGAAGGTGATCTCTTCGGCCTCCACCGTCACCGTGCCGGATTCGATCTTCGACAGGTCGAGAATGTCGTTGATCAGCGTCAGCAGGTCGGTGCCGGCCGAGTGGATGTTCTTGGCGAACTCGACCTGCTTGGCGGTCAGGTTGCCGGCCATGTTGCCGCCGAGCTCCTGGCCGAGGATGAGGATCGAGTTGAGCGGCGTGCGCAGCTCGTGCGACATGTTGGCGAGGAACTCGGACTTGTACTTCGAGGTGAGGGCGAGCTCGGCGGCCTTCTCCTCCAGGGCGCGGCGGGCCTGCTCCACTTCCTTGTTCTTGCGCTCCACCTCGACGTTCTGCTCGGCGAGCTGCTTGGCCTTCGAGGCCAGCTCTTCGTTGGTCTGCTGCAGCTCGGTCTGCCGTGTCTGCAGCTCCAGAGTGAGCTGCTGCGACTGCTCGAGCAGGTTCTCCGTCCGCATCGTGGCTTCGATCGTGTTGAGCACGACGCCGATCGACTGGGTGAGCTGCTCGAGGAAGGCCAGGTGGGTCTCGGTGAACGGATAGAGCGAGGCCAGCTCGACGACGGCCTTGGTCTCGCCTTCGAAGAGCACCGGCAGCACCATGATGCTCGCCGGCTTCGCCTGGCCCAGGCTGGACTGGATGCGCGTGTAGTCGCCGGGCACTTCGGGCAGCAGGATGCGCTGCTTTTCGAGCGCGCACTGGCCCACCAGGCCCTGTCCGACCTCGATGCGGTCGGCCTGCTCGTCTCCCGTCGCATAGCCGGCGAGCAGGTGCAGCGCCGGCCGCTCGCCCGTCTCCACCGTTTCCATCTGATAGACCGCGCCCTGCTGCGCGTGGACGAGCGGCGCCAGCTCCGAGAGGAGCGTCTCGCCGACCGTCACCAGGTCGCGCTGGCCCTGGAGCATGCGGGTGAACTTGGCGAGGTTCGTCTTCAGCCAGTCCTGCTCCTGGTTGCGCTCGGTGGTGCCGCGCAGGTTGTCGATCATCGTGTTGATGTTGTCTTTGAGCTCCGCCACCTCGCCGCGGGTCTCCACCTGGATCGAGCGCGTCAGGTCGCCCTTGGTCACCGCGGTCGCCACCTCGGCGATGGCGCGCACCTGGTTGGTCAGGTTGGCGGCGAGCAGGTTGACGTTGCCGGTCAGGTCCTTCCAGGTGCCGGCGGCGCCGGGCACGTTCGCCTGGCCTCCGAGCCGCCCTTCCACGCCGACCTCGCGGGCGACGTTGGTCACCTGCTCGGCGAACGTCGCGAGCGTATTGGTCATGTTGTTGATCGTCTCGGCCAGCGCTGCGACCTCGCCTTTCGCTTCCACCGTCAGCTTCTGGCGCAGGTTGCCGTCGGCCACGGCGGTGACCACTTTCACGATGCCGCGCACCTGGTCGGTCAGGTTGGCGGCCATGACGTTGACGGAATCGGTCAGGTCCTTCCAGGTGCCGGCCACGCCGGGCACCTGGGCCTGGCCGCCCAGCTTGCCCTCGGTGCCCACCTCGCGGGCCACGCGGGTCACCTCGGCGGCGAACGCGTTGAGCTGGTCGACCATCGTATTGATCGTGTTTTTGAGCTCCAGGATCTCGCCCTTCACGTCCACCGTGATCTTGCGCGACAGGTCGCCGCGCGCCACGGCCGTGGTCACCTCGGCGATGTTGCGCACCTGGGCCGTCAGGTTGGTGCCCATGGCGTTGACCGAGTCGGTCAGGTCCTTCCAGGTGCCGGCCACGCCAGGCACCACGGCCTGCACGCCGAGCCGCCCCTCGGTGCCGACCTCGCGCGCCACGCGCGTCACCTCCGAGGCGAACGAGCGGAGCTGCTCGACCATCGTGTTGATCGCTTCCTTGAGCTGGAGGATCTCGCCGCGCACGTCGACCGTGATCTTTTTCGACAGGTCGCCGTTGGCCACCGCGATCGTCACGTCCGCGATGTTGCGCACCTGGCCCGTCAGGTTCGACGCCATCGAGTTCACGTTGTCGGTCAGGTCCTTCCACGTGCCGGCCACGCCGGCCACCGCGGCCTGGCCGCCCAGCTTGCCCTCGGTGCCGACCTCGCGCGCCACGCGGCTGACTTCCGACGCGAAGGCGTTGAGCTGGTCGACCATCGTATTGATCGTGTTTTTGAGCTCGAGGATCTCGCCCTTCACGTCCACCGTGATCTTGCGCGACAGGTCGCCGCGCGCGATGGCCGTGGCCACGTCCGCGATGTTGCGCACCTGGCCGGTCAAGTTCGACGCCATCGAGTTCACGTTGTCGGTCAGGTCCTTCCAGGTGCCGGCCACCCCCGGGACCTCGGCTTGGCCGCCCAGCCGGCCCTCGGTGCCCACCTCGCGCGCCACGCGCGTCACCTCCGACGCGAACGAGCGGAGCTGCTCGACCATCGTGTTGATCGTGTCCTTGAGCTGGAGGATCTCGCCGCGCACGTCGACGGTGATCTTCTTCGAGAGGTCGCCGTTCGCGACGGCGATCGTCACCTCGGCGATGTTGCGCACCTGGGCCGTCAAGTTGCCGGCCATCTGGTTGACGTTGTCGGTCAAGTCCTTCCAGGTGCCGGCCACCCCGGGCACCTCGGCCTGGCCGCCCAGCCGGCCCTCGGTGCCCACCTCGCGCGCCACGCGCGTCACCTCCGACGCGAAGCCGTTGAGCTGGTCGACCATCGTATTGATCGTGTCCTTCATCTGGAGGATCTCGCCCTTCACCTCCACCGTGATCTTCTGGCGCAGGTCGCCGGTCGCGATGGCGGTCGCCACCTTGGACACGTCGCGGAGCTGCACCGTGAGATTGGAAGCCATGAGGTTGACGTTGTCGGTCAGGTCCTTCCAGGTGCCGGCCACGCCGGCCACCGCGGCCTGACCGCCGAGCCGGCCCTCGGTGCCCACCTCGCGAGCCACGCGCGTCACCTCCGACGCGAACGCGTTGAGCTGGTCGACCATTGTATTGATCGTGTTTTTCAGCTCCAGGATCTCGCCCTTCACGTCCACCGTGATCTTGCGCGACAGGTCGCCGCGCGCGATGGCCGTGGCCACGTCCGCGATGTTGCGCACCTGGCCCGTCAGGTTCGACGCCATCGAGTTCACCGAGTCCGTCAGGTCCTTCCAGGTGCCGGCGACTCCGGATACCGCGGCCTGGCCGCCGAGCCGGCCCTCGGTGCCCACCTCGCGCGCCACGCGCGTCACCTCAGAGCCGAACGCGTTGAGCTGGTCGACCATCGTATTGATCGTGTTTTTCAGCTCCAGGATCTCGCCCTTCACGTCCACCGTGATCTTGCGCGACAGGTCGCCGCGCGCGATGGCCGTGGCCACGTCCGCGACGTTGCGCACCTGGCCCGTCAGGTTCGACGCCATCGAGTTCACCGAGTCCGTCAGGTCCTTCCAGGTGCCGGCGACACCCGGCACCTGGGCCTGGCCGCCGAGCTTGCCTTCGGTACCGACCTCGCGCGCCACGCGGGTGACCTCGGCCGCGAAGGCGTTGAGCTGGTCGACCATGGTGTTGATCGCCTCCTTGAGCTGGAGGATCTCGCCGCGCACGTCGACCGTGATCTTCTTCGAGAGGTCGCCGTTGGCCACCGCGATCGTCACGTCCGCGATGTTGCGCACCTGGCCGGTCAGGTTGGAGGCCATCGAGTTGACGTTGTCGGTCAGGTCCTTCCAGGTACCGGCCACGCCCGGAACCGCCGCCTGGCCGCCCAGCTTCCCTTCGGTGCCGACCTCGCGGGCCACGCGGCTCACCTCCGACGCGAAGGAGTTGAGCTGGTCGACCATGGTGTTGATCGTGTCTTTCAGCTCCAGGATCTCGCCCTTCACGTCCACCGTGATCTTGCGCGACAGGTCGCCGCGGGCCACGGCCGTCGTCACCTCGGCGATGTTGCGCACCTGGGCCGTCAGGTTGGTGCCCATGGCGTTGACCGAGTCGGTCAGGTCTTTCCAGGTGCCGGCCACGCCGGGGACCACGGCCTGGCCGCCGAGCTTGCCCTCGGTGCCGACCTCACGGGCGACGCGGGTCACCTCGGAGGCGAAGGAGCGGAGCTGGTCGACCATCGTGTTGATGGCCTCTTTGAGCTGGAGGATCTCGCCGCGGACGTCGACCGTGATCTTCTTGGAGAGGTCGCCGCTCGCGACCGCGATCGTCACCTCGGAGATGTTGCGCACCTGGGCGGTCAAGTTGCCGGCCATCTGGTTGACGGAGTCGGTCAAGTCCTTCCACACGCCCGACACGCCTTTGACCTGGGCCTGGCCGCCGAGCTTGCCCTCGGTGCCGACCTCGCGGGCCACGCGGGTCACCTCGGAGGTGAAGACCGAGAGCTGGTCGATCATCTTGTTGACCAGCTTGGCGGAACGGAGGAACTCGCCTTCGAGCGGACGGCCGTCGACCTCCAGCGCCATGGCCTGGCCGAGGTCGCCCTTTGCCACGGAGCCGATGGCGCGGGTGACCTCGGTGGTCGGCCAGACGAGGTCGTCGATCAGGGTGTTGATCGAGGCCACCTCGTCGGCCCACCCGCCGGAGACCCCGTGCACCGCCATGCGCTGCTTGAGCTTGCCTTCCTTGCCGACCACCCGGCTGACCCGCGCTGTCTCCTGAGCCCGCCGCTCGCTGGTGGACAGGATGTCGTTGAAGGCGTCGGCGATCTTGCCGTGGATCCCCGTCAGGTCGACCGGCAGGCGCACACTGAAGTTGCCGCCGCGGAACGCCAGCATGGCGGCGAGCAGGTGGCGGGAAAACGCGTCCTCCCCGCTGGTGTCCCCGTTCGTAGGCCCGTTCGTGGGAAGCTGCGGGGGCAGCGGCACATGGTCCATCGACGATCCGGAAGCCGAAGGAACATTCTCAGCACCGTTCATACAACACCATCCCGAGAAGTCGAGTTAGAGATGAGCCGTTCAAGGAAGCGATCAGCCCGTGGTCCATCGCACCTTCGTCATAACAAGAGAGCCTGGGACGACAACGGCGGAGACAAGAGGGGCTATGGTCCCACATCCTGCCCTCCACCTCAACCGTCTACACGGGCATTCAAGCTCTCCGTTGTAAAAAGCGCCTACTTTTGTGCAGGCACAAGGAGGAAGAGAGTTGCAACGGCTGTGCCGGGGGAGCCCTCATCCCCGGCCCCTCTCCCGCAGCCAGGAGAGGGAGAGGTTAGGTGTTTCCGCTCCGTTCTCCGTCCTCTTTTGCGGACATCTCCGACTGACTAACCTCCGCTCGCCCACCGCACCGCCGCATCGAACAGCGCCCACCCCCGCGGCGTCAGGCTGTTGGCCGTGGCATCCCCCAGGAAGATCCCTACCCGCCGCCCGGGCGCCGTCAGGCCGCCGACCATTGCCGCTCCCTGCTCATAGCCGAAGATCGCGGCCCGGTCCGGGTCGCCGGTCAGCCTTGCGACAACCGCGGCGCTTGCCGCGGGTTTCCCCCATGCGAAGGAGGCTGGCGCGGTGGTCACTGTCACCCGTCCGGACAAACCGGCGGCCAACGGGTGGGCCGGGTGTGCGATGTCGAGGCGGCGCTGGTTGGCTTTGACGCCGAAGCTGCCGGCGGCCGCACGGGTCATCGCCAGGTCATCGAATTGATGGGTTTCCCACGTCACGATCGGTGTGATCACGTTGCGGAAGCGCGCTCCCAAGGCCACGTCGCGAATGGTCGACGAGATCAGGAGCACGGCCTTGCCTTCAGCTTTGGCCGCGGTGGTGACCGACGGGATGTCCCACACCACCGCATATCCTTTCTCTTCCAGCCGGATGCGCACCGCCTCGTCCGCGGCGCCGAGAGTCGCCGATCCCGCCATCAGGAGAGCATAGGGATGAAGTTGGCTCTGCGGCACCACTTCCTGGGCGAGCCCCGGAGCCGACCACAGAAGCTTTGCCACGGCGCCGCCGCCCTGGTCGTACTGCTCCATCCGGATGTCATAGGACTGGTTGGCGACCAGCTCGATCGTGCCTGAATTCGTGGATGTTCCATCCGTCCAATGATCGACGAGCTTCACGCCATCCACCCACAGGCGCACGCCGTCGTCGCTCTGCGTCGTGAACGTGTAGAGACCCGTCACCTTGGCCACGACGCGGCCGGTCCAGCGGACGCTGAACGTATCCGCGCCAATCCCGGGCACCGGCCGGCCGGGCCATTCGAAATTCACCGTGCGATCGAGCCGGGTCCGCGCCGCGCCGGTGAAATCGGGATTGTTGTAATAGGTCCCGAGGAGCCCCAGCCCCGGCACCGTGCCGACCGCGCGGAAGTGGGCGATGTAGGCCGTGGGAGTGTCCTGGATCGTGATCTCGTGGGTGGCCGCGCCACCGTCCGACCAGGACTCGAATTCGTAGATGATCCCGTCATGGGCCTGAGGCGAGATCACACCGATCGTCCGGATCATCCCCACGACGCCTTCGATCACCGCTTGAGACACCGCCTGGCCGTCGATCGTCAGACGCAGGCCCGCTGGCTCGGAGCCCAGGCTCACAGTCGACGTCCGCGGCACGACGTCGATGAACGTCGTGTCCGTCAGGCTTCCGGAGTCGCGAACCGTCAGGTGAATCCGATAGAAAACGTTCGTCGCAGTCTCGCCACGGGTCGGAATCGTGAACGATCCCGACTTCGATCCGCTGGTCGACGGCACGACCGTCTGGACTTGCGCGCCGTGATGGAATTCCACCCGCCAGGTGAAGGCGCTCGCCGGCAGATTGCCGTCCTCCGGGTCGCTGCCCGTTCCGCTGTAGGAGATCGTGTCTCCGGCCCGGTAGAGAGCGTGGTTCGGGGGATCAGTGATCGTCGCGGTGGGCGGATCGTTCTCGGTCGCCGAAGCCTGGATCCGGTAGACCGCGCCCTCCTGCCGCGCCAGGTAGTAGAGACTGCCGTCGTCCGTCACCCGCAGATCGACCGGAGCGCCGATGCCGGAGGCGAACGGGGTGATCGCGTTGCCGGTCGACGGATCGAGCCGGCGGATCCAGCCGCTGCAGAAATCGGCGAAGAAATAGCTTCCCTCGTACTCGTCCGGGAACTGCTGCGTGGCCGGGTTGTAGAAAGCGCCGCCCGTGATCGCGCAGCCGGTCGTGCTCCCGTTGCCATGGCCGTACCAGTGGATCGGCCCGCGGAACGCGGAGTTGCTGGTCGGCCCCTCGGTCGACGGCCAGCCGTAGTTCGAGCCGGCAACGCCTTCGTTGACCTCCTCCCAGGTGTTCTGCCCCACGTCATTGATGAGCATGCGGCCGGTCCCGGGCTGAAACGAGAAGGTGAACGGGTTGCGCAGCCCGAGCGCCCAGATCGCGCGGTTGTCCCCGGACGCCGTGCTGAAGAAAGGATTGTCGGAGGGGATCGAGCCTTCCTTGTTGATCCGCAGGATCTTGCCCAGGAGATTCCCCAGCGTCTGCGCATTCGAGCCGTTGGCGTTCTCGCCGGCCGCGACATAGAGCTTGCCATCGGGGCCGAAATGCAGAGCGCCCCCATTGTGGTTCGTGGCGCTGCTCAGATTGTTGAGCTCCAGGAGGATCGTCTCGCTGCCCGGAACCGCCGTGTCCCCGGACGCCGTGAAGCGGCTCACCCGGTTGTGGATCGCCGGGGTCGTCGCCGTGTAGTAGATGTAGACGAACCCGTTCGACGAGAAATTCGGATCGAGCTCCACCCCCAGAAGCCCGCGCTCGCCGGCGGAGCTGACGGTCACCGTCAGGAACGGGGTGGCGAGGAGCGTGCCGTTCTTGATGACCCGGAGCTGCCCGCCCTGCTGGGCCACGAAGATCCGGCCATCCGGAGCGAACGCCATGGCCGTCGGATCATCGAGGCCGCCGGCCACCCGGGTCTCTGTGAAGCCGGGCGGCAGGGTGGCGGCCTGGCTGGCCGCGGTCCAAGCGAGAAGACAGACGAACAGCGCGCCTAGCGCCTGGCGGAATCGGAGCTCAGGGAAGCGAGGGGACATCGGTGGGATCTCCTGGAAGTGGTTCATGCGTCCTCAGGGCCTGGAGGATATACGATTGGCCCTCTATGAAGCCGAACCGAACCCAATCATCCAGCGATCCCAAGGCGTCCGACAGGCAGGTCGCGCTCCTCCGCGGCATCAACGTCGGGCGCGCGAAGCGGGTGGCGATGGCGGATCTGCGCGCGCTCGTCGAGGATCTCGGCTATAGCGAGGTGAAGACCCTGCTCAACAGCGGCAACGTCGTCTTCACGGCCCCCGGCACGGCTCCAGGCGACGCCGCCGCCGCCATCGAGAAGGCGCTCGTCCAGCGGACCGGCGTCTCCTCCCGGATCACGGTGCTCACGGCCGCGGAGCTCGCCGCGGCGGTCGACGAGAACCCCCTTCTCGACGTCGCCCACGACCACACACGCCTGCTGGTCTCCGTCCTCACCAACCCGGCGGATCGGTCCAAGCTGGAGCCGCTGGTGAAGCAGGACTGGGCTCCGGAGGTCCTGGCTCTCGGTGCGCGCGTGGCCTACCTCTGGTGCCCCGAGGGGCTCCTCGCGAGCCGGCTGCCCGAGGCGGTCGGCCGGGCGCTCGGCGACGCGGTGACCACCCGCAACTGGGCCACCCTGACGAAGCTCCATGCCCTCGCCGCAGGCTAGAGCTCGCGCCCAAGGAAAAACCTCAGAGAATCCTCCGGAAGCGGTCATCCCTCCCTCAAGCGTCTCCCGGCGCCGCAGGCCAGACTGAAGCTGGGAACGACAAAAGGAGGACCCAATGATCTCTAGAACACGGCAAGCAGCTTTCAACACCGCCCGGTGCGCCGCCCTTCTCTTGATGGCAACGAGCCTCGGCTGCGCTTCGGCGCGCCCCACCGCCTTCCCCACCACCGTCGGGGAGAGCCCGATCGCGATGCCGGGGTCCGCGGAGGGCCCGCAGCGGCTCTCGGTCGAGCGGAACGGCTTCTCGAAGAAGGTGACGTTCCGCGACCTGGACACCTCGCGGGCCGCCGTCATGAAGTACAAGGGGATTCCGGTCGCCTGGGGGAGCCCGATCAATCTGCTGGTCAGCGAGAACGTGTACGAGAAACAGTCGCACCGCGTCCGCTACCGCTTCCAGCACCCTCTGTCGATGCGGCCGCTGGTCGTTCTGGCGCGCTCGAAGAGCCACCGCGTGCTGTCCGTGCCGGTCCGGGCGGACGACTCGGAGCCCGTCATCCAGCTCTTCGACGGGGCGGAACAGGAGCTTCAGGGGACTCTGCGCTACGATTTCGCGTCGCGCGTCCTTTTCGCGGGAGAGATCGAGGGGCGTGAGGTCGAGATCGAGCGGGTGTCCGCGGATACGGTCTTCGACGAAGGGCTCCTCAAATACTTCCTGTTTCCCTTCCCCATCGAGGGTGACTTCGTCGTCCGGGTCGAGGGGCGGGAGGCGGCGCGGTTCACGCAGCGGCGGCAACACGGGTTCAAATCCCCCTATGATCTGGAGCTGGAGGGAGATATGGACCTTGCCACCCGCGAGGACGCGATGCTGGCGTTCGTCGTCTTCGACCTGATGAAGGATTTCGTGCAGAGCAGCGCCGGCTGAGAAAGCGGGCTCCCATGCGAATCGCCACCGCCTTCCTGCTCGGGCTCTTTCTGACCGCCGGCGCCGCGCGGGCCGACCTCTGGTATGTGCACTACGAGAACGCCGAGCGGGCGCTGGCGCAGAAGAAGTGGCGTGAGGCGGTCGCGGAGCTCCGGCAGGCCCTCGAGCGGAAGGGGGATTCCGGGACCCGCGTCCGCTCCTATGGGATGAAGGTCGTCGACTACTTCCCCTATCTCAAGCTGGGGATCGCCTACCACCATCTCGGACAGGAGCCCGCCGCGCTCGAGGCGTTCGAGACCGAGGAGCGCCTCGGCGTCGTGCAGAAGGCGCCGGAGGCGCGCCGCGAGCTCGAACGCTACCGCCAGCTCGCCCTCGACGCGCAGCGGCAGGCCACCACCTCGACCGCCCGCAAGCGGACCGAGGAGATCATCGAGGAGAGCCTCGCCGAGGCCCGGCGCTTCGACGGGCAGGGCCGGCTTCAGGAGGCGATGAACGCTCTCGCGCCGGCCCTCGCGGCCGACCCGGAGCACCGCGAGGCGGTCGACTTGATGGCGAGCCTCCGCACGCGTGTGGTCGTGCAGGAGGAGCGGCAGCGCGCGGCGGATGCGCTCCGCGAGAGCCTCGCGAAGGCGAAGGACCACCTCGCGCGGGGCGAGACCGAGCCGGCGGCGAGCCTGCTGCGGCAGATCCTCGCGGCGGGGCCGAACGAGGAGGCGGAGCGCCTGCTGGACCAGGCCCAGGCGGCGATCGTCGCCGCTTCCGCGGCGCAACCGGAGAACAACCCGCGGAGCCGCCAGATCGCCGAGGCGCTGGAGGCGGCGCGGCAGTCGGAGGCGGCTGGGCGGACCGCGGAGGCGCTCGGCCAGCTGGAGCTCGTCTTCGCGCTCGATCCCGGCAACGGCGCGGCGCGCCAGCTGCGCGAGCGCCTCCTCGCGGCGCAACGCACGGCGGCGCAGAATCTCCTGCTCCAGGAGACCCTCCGCACGGCGGACGCCCACCTCGCGGGCGGCCGGGTCGAAGACGCGCTCTCCGCCGCCAACCGGGCTCTCGCGCTCGACCGGGGGAACCCGCAGGCGCTCGCGCTCGTGGGCCGGGCGTACGCGCAGATCAGCCAGCGGCTCCTCGCAACGGACGCACCCGGCGCCGCGGTGAACATCCCGCCCGCGATCCGCTTCGCCGATTTGCGGCAGGAGATGAACGGCGAGCTCGCCGAGCGGGTGGAGGTGGCCGATTTCCGGCTCAACGGCGTGGCGATCGACAGCTCGCCGGTGACGATCGCTTTTCTCGACCCGAGCCAGCGGCCGGTCCCGGGCACCAGCCGGAGCGAGGCGGTCGGCGAGTACTTCATCACCGAGTTCAGCGTGCACCACCGCCTGCGGGCTGGAGCGACGGCCCTGACGGTGGTGGCGACCGACAGCGCGGGCCTGAGCTCGCGGAGCCAGTACGCGGTGATCTATCAGCCGCCCTGGTTCCTCTCCCCGTGGCTCTACGCGGCCTCCGGCGCCTCGCTCGGCCTGGGCGCGGCCGGCCTGCTCGCCCAGCGGCGGAGGCGGCGCCGCCAGCGCCGGGAACGAAAGTTCAATCCCTATATCGCCGGCCGGCCGATCTTCGATGAATCGCTTTTCTATGGCCGCGAGCCGCTGGTCCAGCGGATCTTGCAGACAGTCCCCAACAACAGCCTGCTTCTTCACGGCGAACGGCGGATCGGCAAGACCTCGCTGCTCCACCAGGTGCAGCGGCGGCTGGAGGCGCTGGACGATCCCACGTACGTCTTCTATCCGGTCTACGTCGATCTCCAGGGGACGCCTGAAGAAAGGTTTTTCGCCACCCTGGCCGACCAGACGTTCGAAGCCCTGGCGCCGCGGGTGGGCGGCATCGACCGCGAGCAGGCGCTCGCGCGGCCGGGCTACAGCCATCACGACCTGGTGCGCGAGCTCCACGGCCTGATCAAACGGCTCAAGGAGCTGAGCCCCAAGCAGGTCAAGGTGGTGCTGCTGATCGACGAGGTGGACGAGCTCAACGACTACGATCCGCGCGTCAGCCAGAGCTTGCGAAGCCTGTTCATGAAGCGCTTCGCCGAGAACCTCGCGGCCGTCGTCGCCGGTGTGCGCATCCGCAAGGAGTGGGAGAAGGAAGGGAGCCCCTGGTACAACTTCTTCGAGGAGATCGAGGTCGATGCGATCTCTCCGCAGGAGGCGCAGCGGCTCGTGCTGGAGCCCGTCCGCGGCCTGTTCCGCTTCGAAGCCGGCACCGCCGAGCGCATCGTCGCGGCGGCCGGCGGAAAACCTTTCCAGATCCAGCGGCGCTGTCTCGCCCTCGTCCAGCGCCTGCATGAGGAGGGACGCAAGACGGTCACCCTGGCGGACGTCGACGCTCTGGAGGCGGAGGTGCGGGAGGAGCCCCTCGCATGAGCACGGCAACGGTCCCCTTCGTCATCGGCCAATGGGTGTGCGGGCCGCGGTTCTACGGCCGGGAGGCCGAGATCGCGGCGCTCCGCGGCTCTCCGCGGTGCTGGCAATGGGTGGCCGGGCTGCGGCGGATCGGCAAGACGTCGCTCCTCAAGCAGCTCGACTTTTTGGCCCGTGCGGACGCGGCGGAGATCGTACCGCTGTTCTGGGATCTGCAAGGCGCCGGGTCGGCCGAGGAGCTCGGCCTCACCTTCACCGACGCGCTGCTCGACGCGGAGGAGCCGCTGGCGCGTCTGGGAATCTCAGCGGACGAGGTGGAGGACGGCGACGTCTTCGCCGCGCTGGAGAAGCTGGCGTGCGCGCTGCGGCGCGGGAACGCCGCGCTCCTCCTGCTCTGCGACGAGGCGGACGAGCTGATGCCGCTCGATCGCGCCGAGCCGGGCCTCTCCGCCCGGTTGTGGCAGGCGGTCGAGGCCTGCGCGCCGGCGCGCGTGGTGCTCGCTTCGTCGCTCCGCCTATGCGATTTCGGCGCGAAAATGATGGAGCGCTTTGGATCTCCGGTTCATGTCGGGGTGATGACGGACGACGAGGCGCGCGCGCTTCTGCGCCAAAGCCAGTTGCCGGCGGCTTCCCGGCCGCCGTTCGACGCCGACGCCGTCGAGGCGCTGCGCGACCTCTGCGGCAACCACCCGATGCTCCTGCAGATCGCGGCCAAGCGGTGGCTCGAAACGGGAGACCGTGAAGAAACGTTTTTCCAGATGGCGGCGGACCGGACCGTGCAACATCTCTTTGCGGTCGACTTCGCGCTGCTCGCGGAAGCCGAGCGCGAGATTCTGCGGTCGCTGGCCGCGGACCGCGCGGAGGCGGATGGGCCGGCCGTTCGACGCCTCCTGGAGCTGGGATTGATCCGCCGCGGCGGCGCCCGCGGCCTGACGATCCCGAACCGATTCCTCGCCTCCTGGCTGCGTCAGCCAAACCTCATCTAAACCTCCGCCGTCCCTCAAGACCAGGGCCTCCCCGATCGCTAGTCTGATCGCAGGAGGTTGGTCATGAACAAAACAATGCGAAGCATCACCAGTCTTGGATTCCTTCTTACCCTCTGCACCGCCAGCCACGCCGCCGCGGAGGACGGTCGCTGGCAGGTCGAGGTCACCGGGCTCTCGTCCCAATCGACCACCGGATGGATCTGGGGCGACTCCGCCGAGTCCGCCGGCGGCGGCGTGGCTCTCGAATACCGGGCGTCGCGGCGCCTCGGCCTGGCGCTCCAGGTCCTCTCCAGCAAGGTCGAGAGCGACGTGGGCTTCGAATTCTTCGACACGGATCTGTTCGTCCTCGAATCGCGGGTGCGGATGACCCCTGTCCTGGGGCGGCTCGACTTCCACCTGACGCCCGACCACAAGGCCGATCTGGTCGTGGGACCGGTCCTCGGCTACATGCACTACGGGGACCTCACAACCGAGGTCCGCAGCGACTTCCTGGAAGAGAGCCTGGAAGCCGAGCGCCTGCGGACCAAGGACGGTCTCGCCTGGGGAGCCCACATCGGCCTCGACGTGCCCATCGGGGCCGGCGGCCTCTACTTCACCACCAGTGCCACCTATCTCGCGGCGGAGGTGGAAACCGTGGGCGGCGCGGACGAAATCGATGGTGGGGCCGGCGACGTCGAGCTCGACCTGGATCCGTTCGTGGTGCAGGCCGGTTTCGGGTATCGGTTCTAGTTCGTGCCGCCGAGACCTCACCCCCCCGGCCCCCCTCTCCCATCGCCCACCCAGCCCCCGGGAGAGTGTGTTTCGGATACTGGATGTCCCTCTGATTTCAAAGACTTAGCCCCGAGACAAGGGGAGTATAGGTAGCGAGTCAACTACCTACCCCTGCCTGTTGTCCGAGGGTGTGAGGGGAGGGGGTACAGGGGGATCTACCGGCGCTTCTTGGCCTTCACCCATACGACCTTAGGCGGGTGCTTCTCGGCGTAGCTCCGCGTGACGATCCGATCAGGCTGAGGCCGTTGTAGCGCTCGCGGGCCCAGGCTCGGTACAAATCCAAAAGGCCGGCCTGCTCCTCGGGGAGGGAGATTCCGGCCGTCAGGCGATCGAGAGCCTCGCGGGCGAGCCCGTTGCGGAGGTCCGACCAGACGAGCTCCTGGAGAAACAGGGGGCAGCCTGGGCCGCTGCGGCGCGCCGGGGAGAAGGACCGGGACGAGAGGGATGCGGCGCTCGACCGCCTGGGAAAGGAGCGCCCGCATCTCCCGGTCTTCCCAAGGGGCCGAAGCCGTCTTTGCCGACCACCACCGCACCTGCTCTGACTGTCTGGATGACCTTCTCCAGCTCCTCCTGCCAGCGTGGCCAGGCAGCAGGCACCATTCGTCCAGCCAAACCTCCAGCCCCCGGGCGCGGAGCGCCTCGGCCAGCTCGCGCACGGCGGTCTTGTCCTTGCTGTTGTGGCTCAGGAAGACGTCGAAATGCTTCGGCATTGGTGCAAGGAATCGTATCGCACCGCGGCCGGGCTTGTGTGCGCCCATCTCCCCGAGCCGGCCGCTCAGCCTCCCCCGCGTCCTTCCTGCTTCAAGCACAGCGTCCGCCGCAGCTTGGGCCGGCGATTGATCGGGCAGCCACCGCACGAATCACCTGGGCGGCGCCTGAAGAGTGCCACCGCCGGCCGAGTGGTTGTCGTCGAACAGCTGAGTCCAACGGCCATCGAACCCGCCGTTCGTCGCGAGATCCCAGCCTGGCGCCAGCCACTTGCCGTGCTCGTACCACTTCCCGTTCGAGGTCGAGCCGACCGGTCCGCTGTGCGCGAAGTAATCGTGCTGACACCAGAACTGACCGAGGCCGCCGGTGCACTGGCGAACCTTGGGCGCGCCGGTCACCGGATCGTAGAACGGCGTACCGTCGAACGCCGGTCCGCTTTCGCCCTCTCCGTTCTGGAGATACGCACCCCAGAACCAGTGCTTGTGCGGATACCCCTGTGCGCCGTCGCTCGGGTCCTCTATGTCGAGCGAGTTGCGGTGGAAGGTCACCGCGGTACCGCCGCAGCTCGAAGAAGCAGGCACGAGCTGGACACCGGTCTCGCTGTTGATCCGCTCCGAGAGCTTGATGTCGATCGTCTCACTGCCCCAGTGGTTCGAGTACGTGCCCCATCCGTTCTCGGTCACACAGGCGACGCCGCCACACGACGCGCAGTCCGCGTGCGTCGGCATGATGTCGGCGAGGTCCTGCAGCTCGTACTGAATGCGTTTGATCTTCGACCAGCGGTCGTACCGACTCGAGGCTTTCGCGGCGAGCTGCGACGCGGTGTTCTGGGTCAGCACCTGTGCGTTCCAGTAGGTGACGGCGGCGGCGTCATCCTTCGGCACGAAGATGTAGTGCACATCCTGCTGGCCACTCGTCTGGGTGACGTCGACCTCGGCGTTCACCGACGGCTGCTTGTTCCAAGAGTCGATCTGCGACCAGTTGTTTTCGATGAAGTTCAGCTGATTCTTGTGGAACCCGGTCAAGTCGCCCTGCATGTCGTCCTGCCAGATCATGGCGTGACGACCGCCGGTCGTATTCATGAAGTTCAGGTCGCGGTGGCCGTACAGCTGCGAGAGGTGCGTGTCGTGCTGGGTGATCGTCACGTACCTGATCGTCTCGCTCATCGAGGGCGTGCCGGTCACGTTGTCGACGCGGATCTCGATGCGCTCCCAGTCGTGAATCGAGCCCTCCTCTTTCGCGTGGTACACGTGGTAGAGCATCGTCAGGGACTTGCTCGTGCCCTCCATGTACTCGATGGCCGCCGTGTACATCGTCGGGCGCAGGCGCCAGCTCGCGTAGGCCGCGGCGGTCGGGTTGGCGACGAGCGAGTCGACCTGCTCCCAGTTCGCCTTGTTGTTCTTGAAGATGCCGTCGCGGTCGAAGTCGAAGTTGGTCAGCCAGTCGAAGCCCCACTGCGACATGGCGGACTCGTCGGCGCTGTGCATGAGAAGCGGCGCGTAATAGTAGAGGTACGCCCGGCGCTGCGCGTTGGTCAGACTCCAGCCGAGCGTGGCCGCCTTGGTGCCGGTCGCCTCCGACGGACGTGCGGTCTCGCTGTCCATCGCGCCGCTGGCGACGCCGAAATTGGCGGAGAGGTTTCCGGCCATCCACAGAGAAGCGGTCAGACCCAGAAGAAGATGGCGAAGTTTCATGACCCTGCTCCTTGAAACATTGACTCGTGTTTCTTCGGGGCTCCGCGTGAGCCCCGAGATGTCGCTCTACAGCGCCATGCTGAACGTGAAGCGCGTCTCTTCGCTCCTGAGCCACCTCGACGCGCTGGGTGGGAGTGAGGCTGAGCATCCAGAGGATGAAGGGTCGTCGTCCCCCTCGCCCACGGGGAGATCCGCGAGATCCGGCTCGGGAGTGCGGGCAGCGGAATCCTCCGGTTCCCTCATGGCTTCATTCTACTCGCCGCTCTTCTGGAACGCCACCGCAGCGCCCCCGCGCACGACAGCCGTGACCGTTCTTAGCGGCATCGAAGTAGAGGCAGAGCATGTGAGCCAGGCTCCCCTCTATGTACCCGTCCGGGAAGGTAGACCGGAGCCATTCAGGGACAGCCGTAGCCGGGAAGATCCGGGCCTTACCCCAATGCCGTTCAGTTAAACGGTGGCGGCGCCGAACGCCCGGCGATGAAGTCGCCGGGCTATGAGCCGCGCCCCATGAAATGGGGCTTGAAGCCGGGTTCACCCGGCGCTGCTCCCAGCCCGGGCATTGATGCCCGGGCGCCAGGCGGCCTTAAGTGAACGGTATTGGGCCTTACCCTGTTCTGTGATTTCCCCGCCCGTCTCCTGGGGATCTTCTCCGGCTTCTACCTTGCCCCTGAAGATCTGGTAAGCGGTCTTGAACTCATCCAACGTCAGATAGCGGGGCTCCCCTGCCTTGCCCGTAGGGTGCTCCCCGAAGTAGTACCTTCTCTGCTTAGGCTCCCCTTTGGCATCTACCAGGATGGGGGAGCGGTAGACCGCAAAAAACGTCTTCCGCCCGTCCCGGGTGAGCCTGAGCCCCGCTGAGGGGGTGCCAGCATGGAAGATGTCCTCTTGCGCCTTGTCCGTCCTCAGCGTCTCAATCGTCCTCTCTGTCAGGTGCCGTTTCACTGCCCTATACTCCCTTCCGCTAGGTAGCGTATAGGTAGCGTTCCGACGTGCCTACGTCCGGATGTTGCCGGACAGTTACGGACGCTACCGGATCTAGAGGTAGGGCTAAGTGAATGAATCAGAGGGAGTTAGGGGACGATGCCGGACAATCACGGACGGTACCGGGAACAAGTTACACCCTCCCCGGGAGAGGGGGGAGACTGACACAAGAGGGGGTGGTGGCTCCCCTCTCCCGGTTGGAGGGGTGGACGATGGGAGAGGGGTCGGGGGTGAGGTCGTGTACCATCGGCCCTGATGGATTTACGACCTGGTGCGAGCGGAGAGGCGCCCTCCGAGCTCACTCTCGACGAGTGGCGGGTTCAACCGTCGCTCAACCGGCTGACGCGCGGCGATGCGACGGTCCGCATCGAGCCGAAGCTGATGGACGTCCTCCTGCTCCTGGCGCGGCACGCCGGGCAGGTGGTGTCGAAGGACGCCATCGCCGACGCGGTCTGGCCGAACCTGTTCATCTCCGAGTCGGTCATCACCCGCGCCATCGCCGGGCTGCGCCGGGCGCTCGACGACAATCCGCGCGCGCCGCGCTTCATCGAGACGATCGCCAAACGGGGCTACCGGCTGCTGATGCCGGCCATCGCGGCGTCTCCCGTGCGCCCGCCCGCGCCGCCGCCGCCAACGCCGCCGACGCCGCCGATCACCGCGGCGCCGGTCTCCTCGATTCCCTACGCGGCCGGCCAGTGGGTGCGCGGCGAGCGCTTCTACGGCCGCTCGGCCGAGATCGCGGAGATCCTCGACGGCCCGCGCAACTGCGTGTGGCTGCTGGGCGCGCGGGCGGTGGGCAAGACCTCTCTGCTCAAACAGCTCGAATATCTGACGTCGACCGATCCCGCGAGCCGATATTTCCCCCTGTTCTGGGACCTGCAAGGGAGCGTCGAGCCCGACGATCTCAACCAGGATTTTTCCGCGGTGCTCGCGGAGGCCGAAGAGCGCCTGGGTGGGCTCGGCATCGGGATGGAGGATGTCGCGGCGGACGACTTCTTCGTCTCTCTGGGCTGTCTGCGCCGGGCGCTGCGCGCCAAGGGCCGCACGCTGCTCCTGCTGTGGGACGAGACCGAAGAGCTGATCCATCTGCACGCGCAGTCTCCGGCGCTCCTGCGCAAGCTGCGGCGCGCACTGCAATCCCAGGAGGGAATCCGCACCGTGATGGCCTCGGGTCCGCGCCTCTGGAAGCTCACCGAGCAGCGCGACGACACCTCTCCGTTTCTCCACGGCTTCGCGCCGCCGCTTTATTTGGGGCCGTTGCGCGACGAGGCGGCGCGCGGGCTCGTGCTCCAGGCGCAGGGACGACCGGAGACGGCGCTGCCCGCCGGCGCCGGAGCGGTCGAGGAGATCCTGCGGCGGTGCGGCAATCATCCCACCCTGTTGCAGATGCTCTGCGCGCGCGCCTTGGAGCTCGGAGACCTCGACCGCGCCACGGAGTCGGTCGCCGCCGATCCCACCATTCGCTTTTTTTTCGCGGTGGATTTCGACCTCCTCACGCCCGCGGAGCGCGAGGCGATCCTGGCCATCGCCCGCTGCGAGACCGCCTCCGAGGCCCGGCTCGGAGACGTGCTGCCTCTCGAGCGTTTGGGCCTCCTGCGGCGGTCCGGCGACGGCCGGCTGGAGATCGCGAATCCGATCCTCCGGCAGTGGCTGCGGGAGCAGGCCGTCTTATAGATCAGAAATTGTAGATGAAGGAGATCGACGCGGTGTCTCCCGTCTCCGCGAGATCCCCGCCGACGTCGATCTGAAAAGTGGACGCGGCAATACCGACCCCCGCGCTCAGATGGGTCACCTCATTGTCTCCCGTGAGGTTGTCCCCGGTGGATTCGACCCACGCGCCGGCCCGGAGCGCGAGGATCGGCGTGAACCGGAGCAGCGCGTACTCGGCGCCGACGTGGTACTCCCAGGCGTCTCGATAGTCCAGCCCGGCGCTGTCCTCCGCCCGGAGCAGACCGGAATACCCGACGCGATCCACCTCGGTCGCGAGAGTCACACGACCGCTCGCCGATCGATAGGCCAGGCCTGCGCCGGCGACGTCCGGCACCTTGAGCACAGCCTCGCTCCGGACCGGGTCGCCCACGGGAAACGCCGGGCCGAAGATGAAGCTGGCGGTGCCTTCCACCTCCGCGCCCTGGCGATAGAAGAGACTGGCGGAGAGCTGCTCGGAGATCCTCCCCAGCACACCGGCGTTGACGGTCACCGCGGTCCCTTCGATCGAAAAGGCGGTCGTGTAGAGCTTCATTTCCGGAAGAAAGGAGATCGCCTCGAACTGATCTCTCCCCGGGAAGAAGACGTCCGACTTCGTCGTCAGGGACACGTCCGAAACCACGATCCCGAGCCCGAAGCTGAGCCGGTCGTTCATCCTCCAGCCGGCGGCGGTTCCCGCGGTGACCACGTCGAGATCCACCGTCTCCCGGAGGGCCGGAGAGCGGAAGAGGCCGAACGGAAAGAACAGGTCCTCGTCCGAGAAATAGCCCTGCGATTCGGCCGCCTGCTCGAACCGCGCGAGCTGATGCCCGTAGAGAGCGAAAGACCAGCGCCCCTTGGGGACTACGACGGACGCGAAGGACGGACCGAAATCCTGACTGGAATCCCGTCCGAAGACGAACCCTTTCCGGGTGTCGATTCCGCGGCCCGTCGGCTCGCCGTCCAGCCGTCCCCCGGCGATGAACGAGGGGGAGCGGCTCCAGAACCGTGTTTCGAACGACACCTCGGGCTCGGCGAGCTGGACCAGGCCGGCCGGATTGGCATAGGCGGCGGTCGCGTCATCCGCGAGCGCGGCGAACGCTCCGCCGAAGCCGAGGCTGCGGGCTCCGGGATTCGAGAAGCTGAAGTCGAAGCGCGGAATGATCTGCGGCTGCGCCTCCGCGCTCGCGGCCCCGCAGAGGATCACCAGGATGCCCATCCATTGCAATCGACGCTCTCGGTGCATGTCTGTCCCCCTGGAGGGGGGAGGTTATCATCGAACTTTCGCTCCCGCGGAGCGCGCCATCCGCCCCGCGGGGCAGGCGATCTGACCTTCGACGGATGTCCTCTGACCCGCGGTGGAAACGATTCGACCCGCGGCGGAAACGATCTGCCCCGGAGTGGAAGCGATCTGACCTTCGGCGGACGTGCGCCGACCCGAGGGGCGCGCGGGCTGACCCGGAATGGAAACGATTGGACCTTCGGCGGACGTGCCCTGACCCGGGGGGCGAGGGAGTTGACCCGCGGTGGAAACGATTGGACCTTCGGCGGACGCCCCCTGACCCACGGAGCGAGCCTCTCGACCTTCGGATCCGACGGCTGGACCTTCGGGTGGCGCTCCTCCACTTTCGGGTCAGGCCGCGCCAAGCTCGGGTCAGAACGTTTCCATTCCGGGTCCAACCGCGCCAACTTCGGGTCGGCCCTCTGGACCTTCGGAGCAGATCGCGCCCATCTCGGGTCAGATCGCATTCATCCCGGGTCGGCTCGCTTCAAATTCGGGTCAGACCGCCCCAATTCCGGGTCAAGCCGCTCGACCCGCGGGTGGACCCTCTCGACCTTCGGGTCGACCCGGTCTAGGGCACGGCGTGAGATCCGGGCTGTGGCACAGGTCGTGCAGCAGACTTCTCGCCGGCTCATGGTACATCGAAGTTTGTCGTCGGCCGGCAAGGAGTTGTCCTTCCTGGAATGAGTGAGGAATTCACTCAGAATCGGAGTAGGCTGTAGCCCTTATGGCGCGCCAACGGAATGAAGAAATGAAGTCTCCTGTCCGGCGGAAACGGCAGGTTGAAACTATACCGCCAGCCATCCCTGAAGACGCTTCCGCGGAGCCAGCCGAAGCGTCTGCCGCGAGCTCTCCCTTCCCGATTGTCGGCGTCGGCGCCTCGGCCGGCGGGCTCGAGGCGTTCACGCAGATGCTTGGCGCGCTGCCGGTCGACACCGGGATGGCGTTCGTCCTGGTGCAGCACCTGTCTCCCACGCACGAGAGCCTGTTGTCGGAGATCCTGTCCCGGACGACCGCGCTGCCGGTCATTCAGGTCCAGGATGAGCCGCGGGTGATGCCAGACCATGTCTACGTCATCCCGCCCGACCGCAACATGATCATCTCGCAAGGGAACCTGCGGCTGCTCCCCCGGGAGGCCGCCCGCAACCAGCACCGGCCGATCGATTTCTTCCTCCGTTCTCTGGCGGAAGACCAGGGACACCGGGCGATCGGCGTCATCCTGTCCGGCAGCGCCACCGACGGCACCCTGGGGCTCGGGGAGATCAAGGCCGAAGGCGGGATCACCTTCGCCCAGGACGATACGGCCGAGTACCCCAGCATGCCGCGCAGCGCCATCGCCAGCGGCTGCGTGGACTTCGTGCTCCCTCCGCGGGAAATCGCGACGGAGCTCGGACGGATCGCCCGGCACCCGTACGTGGCTCCGGCGGCGCCCGCCGGGCACAAAAGGGCAGGCGCGGCCGAGCCGGACCTCCAGACGATCCTGGAGATCCTGCACAGGGGAACGGACGTCGATTTCAGACACTACAAAGCGAACACCCTCTTCCGCCGCATCTCCCGCCGCATGGTCCTGCACGGAATCGAGGGATTGCAGGACTATGCACGCATCCTCCAGGAGGACGCCGGAGAAGTCGAGGCGCTCTACCAGGACATCCTCATCAATGTGACGAGCTTCTTCCGCGATCCGGAGACGTTCGAAGCGATCCAGGCCAAGATCCTGCCCAAGCTGCTCGAGGACCGCTCGCGGCACGACCCGTTCCGCGTCTGGGTGCTGGGGTGTTCCACCGGCGAGGAGGCCTATTCCATGGCCATCACTTTCGCCGAGATCGCCGAATCCCGGGGCAGCCAGGTACCGGTGCAGGTCTTCGCCTCCGACCTCAACGGGACGGGGATCGAAAAGGCCCGCGCCGGTCTGTACTCGAAGAGCATCGCCGCCGACGTCTCGCCGGAGCGCCTGCGGCGCTACTTCGTGGAGGTCGATGGCTGCTACCGGATCAGCAAACCGATTCGCGAGATGTGCGTCTTCGCCCGGCACAACGTGCTGAGCGATCCGCCCTTCTCGCAGATCGACCTCATCAGTTGCCGCAACCTGCTCATCTATCTGCAGCCCGCGCTGCAACAGAAGGTGATGCCGCTCCTGCACTTCGCCTTGAAGCCGGCCGGTTTTCTGGTGCTGGGGAGCTCGGAGACGGTCAGCTCCTACCGCGACCTGTTCGACGTCGAGGACGCCAGGCACAAGCTCTTCGCCAAGAAGCCGGGAACGCATCGGGTGGCTGTCGGCCGGGCCGCCGGCCGTAACCTTGGACGAGGAGAGCTCGGCCCCGGACCGGGCCGCCCGCAGCAATCTGGGGGTCCGGTTGAATTACCGCGAGAGGCCGATCGCATCCTCCTTTCGAGATACGTCCCGCCCGGCGTGCTGGTCGGCGACAACCTGGAGATCCTGCAATTCTACGGGGACACCGGTCCGTATCTGACGCCGGCCCCGGGCAAGGCCAGCCTGAACCTACTCAAAATGGCGAAGGACGGGCTGCTGGCGAGGCTCCGGTCCGCGGTCAACCGCGCCAGAAAGGAGAAGGCTTCGGTCCGCCAGGACGGGGTGTGGGTCCAGTCCGAAAGCGGAGCCCGGGAGGTGAGCCTGGAGGTGGTTCCGGTCCGGGGAGGCGGCTTTCTGATTGTGTTCGAAGAGCCTCGTCTCTCTCCTCCACTCCCACCGAAGGGAACGGCCGAGGCTTCCGGAGGGGAGGAGCCGGCCGAGCGGCAGAACGTCCGTTTGAAGCAGGAGCTGGCCGCCACCCGCGAGTACCTGCAGTCGGTGGTCGAGCAGCAGGACACCGCCAACGAGGAGCTGCAATCCGCCAACGAGGAGGTGCAGTCGGCCAACGAGGAGCTGCAGAGCATCAATGAAGAGCTGGAGACCTCCAAAGAGGAGATCCAGTCGAGCAACGAAGAGCTGATCACGGTCAACGACGAGCTGCAGAGCCGCAACCAGGAGCTCAACCTGCTCAACAACGATCTGGTCAATCTGCTGAGCAGCGTCGATCTGGCTGTCCTCATACTGGGGAAGGACCTGCGGATCCGGCGCTTCACGCAGGTGGCGGAAAAAACTTTCAATCTGAGCCCCGCCGACGTCGGCCGGCCGATCAGCGAGATCAAGCTCAACCTTAGAGTCCCCGACCTGGAGCGGTTGCTGCTGGAGGTGATCGACACGGTCAGCGCCCGGGAGCTCGAGGTCCTGGACGGGCGGGACTGCTGGTATTCGTTGCGCATCCGGCCTTACAAAACGCTGGAGAACCAGATCGACGGCGTGGTGATCGCGCTCATCGACGTGGACACGCTCAAGAAGCTGGAAGAGGAGCTGCGACAGCGCATCCTTGACCTGGCCGCGGCCGACCGCAGCAAGAACGAGTTCCTGGCCCTGCTGGCCCACGAGCTGCGCAACCCCCTCGCCCCTCTCCGCAATGCGATCGAATTGCTGGAGGTCTCCGGCGCGAACGGCGCCGCGATGGGGCAGGCGCGGAGCATGATGGGCCGTCAGATTCAGAACATGACCCGGATGATCGAGGATCTCCTCGACGTGTCTCGCATCACCCAGGGCAAGGTCCAACTGCGCAGACAGCGCGTCGATTTGGCGACTCTCCTCTCGGAGGCGGTGGAGCTGGTCCGCCCTAACTTCGAGGCACGCGGACAGGAGCTGTCGCTGTCGCTGCCGCCCGAGCCTGTCGAGCTCGACGCGGATCCCATCCGCCTGGAACAGGCCTTCGGCAACATTCTCAACAACGCCGCGAAATTTACCCTCTCCGGTGGCCATGTCCGGGTCACTGCCGGGCTTGCGAGCCACGGGAAGAGAAGGGGGGATGCTTCAGCCGAGGTCGTGGTGCGGGTGCGCGACGATGGAATCGGTATGGACGCGGAAACCCTGGCACACGCGTTCGACCTGTTCATGCAGGCGGACCGCACGCTCGATCGCTCACGCGGCGGGTTGGGGATCGGCCTGACGTTGGTCCGGCGCCTCGTGGAGCTCCACGGCGGCACGGTCGAAGCTCACAGCGCGGGCCTGGGACAGGGGAGCGAGCTGGTGGTGCGTCTTCCCGTTCTGCCGCCGCTCACAGGGGTGGAGCGGCGCGGCGCCAGTCGAGAAGGAACCGCGGCCGCCAAGGTGTCCTCGCCGGGCTCCCTCGCTGCGCTCCGCGTCCTGGTGGTGGACGACAACCTCGACGCGGCGGAGAGCCTTGCCCTCCTCCTGCGCATGAAGGGTTACGAGGTCGAGGTTGCGCACGATGGACCGGCGGCGCTGGAAGCGGCGGCCTCATTCCAGCCGGAGGTCGTTCTGCTCGACATCGGTCTGCCGGGGCTGGATGGCTTCCAGGTGGCAAGCGAGCTGCGCCGGCGGAATTCGACCGCCAGCGCGCTGATCGTGGCCCTGACCGGCTATGGACAGGCGGAAGACCAGCGCCGCTCCCAGGATGCTGGTTTCGACCATCACCTGATCAAGCCGGTCGATCCACATGTGATCTATGAGCTTCTGCTCGCCGGCCGCCAGGCCGGCCATGACGAGTAAGCCGCTCGTGCCGCTGGAGGTTCTGCCGATCGGGTGACACCTGCTCCTGTGGTATCGTCACCAGCCAGGCGGCCGAAGCCAACGCGGCAACCACAACAGCGAGTGTGCCGATGACGATCCCGACTGAGCCGATCGGCAGTATCCCGAGACCCCTGCGGTTGATCGAGGCGGTCGCCGCCACCGATGGCACGGACCCGAGGCTGGACGCACTCTACGAGGAGGCGATTCGGGACACCATTCAGCGGTTCGAAGCCACAGGCTCGCCGGTGATCACCGACGGCGAACAGAGGAAGTACCACAACTTCTGGACCTATTGCGTGCACGGGCTGCCGAATACGGACCCGGATGGCTTCAAGATCCCGTTCGCAGCCGGCCACACCCGCCGGATGCCCAAGCTGACGGGCGGCCCTTTCCGCTACAAGCGGCACGCGGACAGCTACCTCGACGTGGCCCTGCGGTACGCCCACAAGCCGGTGAAGCAGGCGGTCATCTCACCGTCGGCCTTGAGTCTCATGTACCCGGCGGACGAGATTCCCGGATATTCCCGCGAACAATTCATCGATGACCTGCTGCGCGAGCACGAGACCGAGGTTCGCAACTGCTTGCAAAAGGGTGCGCACAAGGTTCAGATCGACTTTACGGAAGGGCGGCTGGCGGTCAAGATCGACCCTTCCGGGCATCTCCTCCACAGCTTCATCGATCTGAACAATCTCGCTCTGTCGCGATTCTCCGCAGAGGAGCGGCGGCGCATCGGCGTGCACACCTGCCCCGGCGGTGATCTCGACTCGACCCACAGCGCGGATGTCGATTATGCCGAGCTTCTACCCAGCTTGTTCGAGCTCAACGTGGGGAGCTTCTACGTGGCTTTGGCAGGGGAAAGGGACCGCGTCCGCGTCCTGAAGATCATCCGAGATTATAGGAAAGCTGATCAGCGGGTTTTCGTCGGAGTCGTCGCGCCGATCGATCCGCGCATCGAGACGCCGGAGGAAGTCCGGGACCGCGCTCTCGAAGCCGCCGAATACATCCCCGTCGAACAACTCGGGACGACGGACGACTGCGGGTTCTCCCCGTTTTGTGATGACACGTCCACCACCCGCGACACGGCCTTCGCGAAGATTCGCGCGCGGGTGCTCGGCACAGCACTGGCCTCCGAAAAACTCGGGATGGGGTGATGGCGTACTACGACGACGAGGAGCGGCGGCTCCGGTCCGTCGCGCTCCAGAATGCCAACGCAATCCTCGCCGCCCGCCAGCGGGCCGAGGGGGAGCTCGCCGCCGAGCGCGAGCGGCTGCGCATCACGCTCGCCAGCATCGGCGACGCGGTGATCAGCACCGACGCCGAGGGCCGGGTGACGTACCTGAACGGAGTGGCCGAGGGCCTGACCGGGTGGACCCAGGCCGAGGCCGTGGGGCGGCCCCTGCCGGAGATCTTCCACATCGTCAACGAACAGACCCGCCAGCCGGCCGAGAACCCCGCCCTTCAGGCCTTGCGAGAGGGGGTGATCGTCGGGCTGGCGAACCACACGGTCCTGATCGCCCGGGATGGGACCGAGCGTCCGATCGACGACAGCGCCGCCCCCATGCTGGACGGGTCCGGCTCTCCGGTGGGAACGGTGCTGGTCTTCCGCGACGTGACCGAGCGCAGACAGGCAGAAGAGGCCCAGGCGCGGCTCGCCACCATCGTCGAGTCGTCCCATGACGCGATCATCAGTAAGACTCTCGACAGCGTCATCAGAACCTGGAATGCCGGCGCCGAGAGGCTCTTCGGGTACAAGGCCGAGGAGGCGATCGGCCGGTCGATCCTCCTGATCATTCCTCCGGACCGGCTGGACGAGGAGAAGATGATCCTGGCGCGTCTCGCTCGCGGGGAACGGATCGAGCACTACGAGACGGTCCGGGTCGCCAAGGACGGGCGCCAACTCGACATTTCGCTGACCATCTCCCCCATCCGCGACGCGGAGGGCAACATCATCGGGGCGTCGAAGATCGCCCGCGACGTCACCGAGCGAAGGCGGGCCATGGAGGCGCTCAGGGAGGCCGACCGCCGCAAGGACGAGTTCATCGCGTTGCTGGCGCACGAGCTCAGAAATCCGCTGGCCCCGCTGCGGAACGGCCTCCAGGTGATGCGGCTGGCGGCCGGCGACGCGTACGCCATCGCCAAGGCGCGGGACATGATGGACCGGCAGCTCTCCCACATGGTGCGGCTGATCGACGACCTGCTCGACGTCTCCCGCATCAGCCTCAACAAAATGGAGCTGCGCCGCTCCCGGGTGCTGCTCGCCGACGTGGTCAGCAGCGCGGTGGAGACCGCCCGTCCGGCGCTCGAGGCGGCCGGACATAAGCTGACGGTCTCGCTGCCACCGGAGCCGGTGCCCCTGGACGCCGACTTGACCCGGCTGGCCCAGGTGTTTGGCAACCTGCTCAACAACAGCGCCAAGTACTCCGACCGGGGTGGACACATCTGGCTCACCGCAACGCGGGAAGGCGACCAGGTCTCCGTAGCGGTGCGGGACACGGGGATCGGCATCCCCGCCTTCGCGCTGCCGACCATCTTCGACATGTTCAGCCAGGTGGACCGGCCGACCGAGCGGAGCGCCGGCGGGCTGGGCATCGGGCTGGCGCTGGTCAAAGGCCTGGTCGAGATGCATGGCGGGGCGGTCGAGGCGGCGAGCCCCGGCCAGGGCAAGGGCAGCACGTTCACGGTCAGGTTCCCGGTTCTGAAGGACCCGGCGGAGCCGCCGTCCGGGACGCCGGCCGCGGGATGGCCGGGCTCCGCCGGGTCGAATCGGCGAATCCTGGTGGTGGACGACAACCAGGACTCGGCGGCCTCGATGGCCATGATGCTCCAATTGCTGGGAAACGAGGTCCGCACCGCGTACGATGGGATCGAGGCAGTGGAGCTCGCCGAACAGTTCCGCCCGCAGGTGGTCCTGATGGACGTTGGGATGCCCAAGCTCAACGGCTACGAGGCGACGCGGCGCATCCGCGAGCGGCAGTGGGGACGCGACATGGTGGTCATTGCACTGACCGGTTGGGGCCAGGACGTGGACCGCGCCAGGTCGAAGGAGGCCGGATGCGACGGCCACCTGGTGAAGCCGGTCAACCTGTCCGACCTTGAGACGCTGCTGGCTGAGCTGCAGGGCAGGCCCGAATAGGCGTCAAGTCGAGGGAACGGCCTGGGCGGCGCCCTCGATCGCAGGATAGAATCCCGCGGATATGACCCGTCAACACAACTTTCTCCCTCTTGCAGGATTTCTGGTCTGCGTCGCCGCCTTCCTGAGCTACTTCCTCTTCTTTGCCCAGTTCCCGGTGACCCGCGACGTGCCATGGGCGAGCTGGCTGCTCTTCGCGGCCGGTCTCGGCCTGCTGGGCGCGGGCATCCGCCGCGCCTTCCAGGTGCCGGAGCGCTACCGCGGCCGAATCGCGGGACCGATCCTCGGCGTCCTCGGCTTGGCGATCGTGGGGCTCTTCCTCTTCTCCACGCTGTCGTTCTCCCGGCAGTTGCCGGCGTCCGCGGGCGCTCCAAAGGTGGGCCAGAAGGCTCCCGACTTCACCCTGCCGGACACCCAGGGCCGGCCCGTGCGGCTCGCCAGCCTCCTGGGACCGCAACCTGGCGGCCCGCCCGGCTGGGTGCTGCTGATCTTCTATCGCGGCTACTGGTGACCGTTCTGTAACTCCGAGTTACGGAGTTTCCAGGAACGGCTTCCCGACTTCGAATCCCGCGGCATCCGCGTGGTGGCGATCAGCGCCGACTCTCCCGAGGCGTTGCGCGAGCACCTCGGCAAGACCGGCTGGACGTACACCTTCCTGAGTGACCAGAAAGCTGAAGCGATCCGCCGGTATGGCCTCGAGCATGCCGGAGCCGGAGCCGGCGGCGAGGACATCGCCCGGCCGGCGGAGATCCTGATCGATCCCACCGGCACGGTGCGCTGGGTTGACCTGACGGAGGACTACCGGGTCCGCGCCCGGCCCGAGACGGTGCTCGAGGTGTTCGACCGGCTGCGGCCCGCCCCGGGTTGAAACCCGGGGCTACGCGCCCGCGCCTCCTCCGGAGGCGGTCAGCTCTTCTTCTTTCCCTTCCGGGCCTTGAGGTAGTCGTCCACCTGCTGCTGGAGCTGGCGGACCATCTCGAGATCTCCGGGGTCCTGGGTGGACGCGGACAGCTCTTTCAGGATCGGCAGGGCCTCGTCGAGCTTCTGCTGATTCAGCAAGGCGACGGCTTCGTTGTACCGCTTAGCGAACCGGTTGTGGTCCGACACGCGGCGGAGCTCGGCCATATTTTCGGCCACCGGGCGGGTCAGGTTGGCGGGCGCGCGGCGCACGATCTCGTCCCCGATCGGCCGAGCCTCGTCGAGCTTCTGGTCGGCGATCAGCCGGTTGATCTCTTCGACTCCCTCGGAGATCCAGATCTGCCAGACCTTCTGGGTCTGGTCCGGCCTGCGGGGGGCGATCTCTTTTTCGATCAGCTCGACCGCTTTGTCCCGCTGCCCGGAACGGGCGTACGCCAGCACCATGTACTCCGCCGCGACCGGGTCCCCGGGCCGCAGGCGGTAAGCGGACTCGAAGGCGCGGAGCGCCTCGGGCGGCAAAGGCCTGTCGTTGACGTAGGTCGAGGCCAGCTCCATCCAGACGTCGCCGTTCTGAGGTTGCAGGGCGGCCGCGCGGGTGAGCGCCGCCCGCGTCTTGGCGAAGGTGGCATCGTCCTTTGGCCCGTGCTCCTGGAGCAGGCGGGCGTACTGGTATTGCACGGAGAAGTCGTCCGGCGTGGCCTGCGCGGCCTTCTCGAAACAGGCGAGAGCCTCGGCGGCGCGCCCAGCCTTCGACTCGATGCGGCAAAGGCCGGCCTGGGCCGGGCCGTAGCCGGGCTTGACCGTGAGCGCGGCGCGGAAGTGCTCCGCGGCTTCCGGGAGCCGCGTGTTGTCACGCTGGTACAACAGGAGATCGCCCAGCCGGGTCAGCGTCTCCTGCCGTGGCAAGGGCTCCAGGCGGATCTTGATCTCCGAGGCCGGCTTCACCGGGAACTGCGTGTAATTGAACAGGTTGCGATGGACGTAGTCCCGCAGCTCCTTCTCCATCTGCGCCTCGGTCGTCTGGTAGGCGCTGCGGAAGGCTTCGAGGGCCGGCGCTCCCTTGGCCACGTCCTTGAAGAACCGGATCGTCTGCTCGTAACGCTTCGGATTGCCCAGCAGCAGATTGTGGACCAGGGCCCAGGACTGGGCGTAGAAGATGCCCTGCCGGTACCCTTCGTTGTAGTCCTTCGATTGGTGATCCACCGCGAAGAGCTTGGCCAGCGGGATCAGGGTGCCTTCGCGGAGCAGGAGGATGTGATTCTCCACAGGCCGGCCGATCTCCGCGGTCTGATCGTTCGACTTGAACGTGCTGTAGAGCTCGGCCATCCCTTCGTTGAACCAGAGCGGCAGGCGACCGTAGTTGGCCCCTAGCACGTGGTGCAGGTACTCGTGGTAGAGGATGCGCTCGACGTCCTCGCCCGCGTCGTCCTGCATCACCATGTAGGTGCCTTCGGGGCGCGAGAAGAAGTAGCCGGCGATGTTGGCAGGCTTCCCTTTGTAGAGCGGCTTGTAGGGGGCCAGCGCGACGTTGTTGTCAAAGACGTAGAGATAGATGGGCCGATCGGAGCCCTGGTCCGTTCCCGAATTGAGCTGGACCAGGACGTCGCGGAAGCGTTCGAGGTTGGCCGCGATGCGGCGGGCGCTCCGCTCGCTCGCATTGCTGAAGAAGACAAAGTGGTCGGTCTCGACCCGGAACCACTGGTCCCGCTCGCGCGGGAGGGCGGCGGCCGGGAGGGAGAGAGACGCCAGGAGAAGGCCGAGGAGAGCACTGCGGAGGAGAAGCTGCTGCATCGCTCTATTCTAACCGGGCACCTGGCTTGCCGCGCCCTGGTCTTGCCACTCCTCTTCCCGTTTGCTACGGTACCCGCGGTCCCACAACATACACGGGGAGAGGAGAGAAACCATGGCGAGACGAGGCGGTTTCCGGACGCAGGCGCCCAAATCGGCCACAGTCATCATCTCGGGAATTCTCTGGCTGCTCGGACTGCTGGCCGGCCTGGGGGCGGTCGCTCTCCCCAGCGGCCTGGGCTTCTGGTGCCTGGTCATCGCCGGCCTGCTGTTGATCCTCGGCTCGCTGTTCGACGGCCTCTGAGCGGCCCCTCTCTCCTCCAAGGTGGACGGGGGGGGACTTTGTGCGAGAATCGAGGCAGCTAGAGCCCATGCCCATGAACGCCGCCCTGAATATCGCCCCGACGCCGGAGCCCCGCCACGGGCCCTCCGCTCCCGAGATCGCCGCGTGGGTCCTCACCGCGCTCGCCCTGTTCCTCGTCCTCCATCTGCACCTGCTGGCGGCGCTGATCGGCGGGCTGGCGGTCTACGAGCTCGTCCACATCGTGGCGCGCAAGCTGCGCTTCCTCGGCAACGGCGCCGGGGATGCCCGGAAATATCTCGCCGTCACCCTGCTCGCGGTGCTCATCGTCGCCCTGCTGACCCTTGCGATCGTGGGCATCATCGCGTTCTTCCGCAGCGATCAGGGCAACCTCCCGGCGCTGCTCGGCAAGATGGCCGACATCCTCGACGGCTCCAGGGAGCACCTGCCCGTCTGGCTCGCCCGCGAGCTCCCCGCCAACGCCGACGAGCTGAAGAACGACGTGGTGGTCTGGCTCCGCGAGCACGCCAAGGAGCTGCAGATGTTCGGAGCCGAGCTCGGGCGGACGTTCCTCCACGCGCTGATCGGCATGATCATCGGCGCCCTGGTCTCGCTCAACGAGACGCGGAAGGCGGCGCACCGCGCGCCGCTGTCCAAAGCGCTGATCGAGCGGGCCGACCTCCTGGGGAACGCATTCCGGCGCATCGTCTTCGCCCAGGTGCGCATCTCGGCCCTGAACACGGCGCTGACGGCCATCTATCTCCTGATCGTGCTCCCCCTGCTCGGCGTCCACCTGCCGTTCACCAAGACCCTGATCGCCATCACCTTCGTCGCCGGGCTGATCCCGGTGGTCGGCAACCTGATCTCGAACACGGTCATCGTGATCGTCAGCTTCTCCTACTCGCTGGGCGTCGCGCTCGGCTCCCTGATCTTCCTGGTCGTGATCCACAAGCTGGAGTACTTCGTCAACGCACGGATCGTGGGCAACGAGATCCAGGCGCGCGCCTGGGAGCTGCTGCTGGTGATGCTGGCGATGGAATCCGCCTTCGGCATCGCCGGCCTGATCGCCGGGCCGATCTACTACGCCTACCTGAAATCCGAGCTGTCGGCCCGCGGGCTGATCTGAGCGTCTGCCGCCTCGGCGAGCAGAGCCTCGAGATCGAGGGCGCGGGTGTACATGGCCAGCTCCCCCTCCGGAGTGCGGGGCCAGGCTTCGCGCGGACGGTCCCAGTACAGCTCCACGCCGTTGTCGTCGGGATCGCGCAGATAGAGGGCCTGGCTCACCCCGTGGTCGGCCGCGCCGTCGAGCGGGATGCCGGCGCGGATCAGCCGGAGGAGCGCGTCGGCGAGCTCGGCGCGGGCCGGGTAGAGGATGGCGAGATGGTAGAGGCCGGTCGTGCCCGGGGGCGGCGAGGTGCCTCCCCGGCTCTCCCATGTGTTCAACCCGATGTGGTGGTGGTAGCCGCCGGCCGAGATGAACGCCGCGCCGGGGCCATAGCGCTGGGTCAGCTCGAAGCCGAGGACCCCGCAGTAGAAGTCGAGAGCGCGCTGCAGATCCGCCACCTTGAGATGGACGTGGCCGATGCGGACGCCTAAGTCGATCGGACGTTGATCATTGCCGGTCTCGCTCATACCCCCTCAGGTGTGGCATTGACGATGCCACAGAGGGACGATACCATTCCCGCCACGATGGCAAACAGAAGCAGCAGCACCTTCGAAAAGCGGAAGAAAGAGCTGGCGCGCAAGGAGAAGCAGCAGGCGAAGGAAGAGCGCCGGGCCCAGCGCAAGATAGAGCGCGAGCAGAATCCGGGGGCGGACCCGCTCGCCGGGATCGTGCCGGGGCCCCAGCCCCGGGATGACGAGGACTGAACCGGTCCGCTCGCCGGGCTCTCCTCAAGGCTCTCTGGCAACAGCCTTTCTCTCGTTCCAAGCCCCAGATTTAGACCGAGCTCGCAGAGCTGCTGACGTCTCAGCGGGAACCATCGCTGTACGCTGACGTCAGCCGCTCTCGCCTTTCCCCCAGCTCACCGTCCGCGTAGGGCTCGGCCGCACCGGAGCCCCAGACCGGGCCGGGCCAGGCGGGATCGGCCGCGAAGCGGGCGATGACGTGGACGTGGAGCTGCGGCACGACGTTGCCCAGGGCTCCGACGTTCACCTTGTCCGGCTGGAAGAGGCGGGCCAGCAGCGCGCCCGCCTGCGCGATCTCCTCGATGAGGACGGCGCGGTCCTCCGGCGGCAGCTCGTGGATCTCGCGCACCGCCTCCCGCTCCGGCACCAGGATCAGCCAGGGAAACCGGCGGTCATTCATCAGGAGCACGCGGCAGAGCGGCACCCGGGCCACCTCGACGGTGTCCTTGGCGAGAGTCGGATGGAGGACGAAGGGCATCGGGCGGACTCTACCAGCCCGGCGAGGGCGTGATATCTTCGGAGGCCCCTTTCGGGCCACTCCCAAGGAGCTTTGCAGTGGTCATTCTCGACTCCGGCCGTTTTCGCGAGACGGGCGAACGCCCGCCCTTGTCGTCCGTCCAGCAGGGCTTCTGGTTCCTCGAGGGCCAGCTATCCACCGACCGGCCGCGGTCCGCCGTCCAGACCTACCGCGGCGGCGCGCGGCGCGCAGCCCTGCCGGCGGACGCGGTGCGCTCTCTCGGCCGGCGCGAGGGGACGACCCCCTGCATGGTCCTGCTCGCCGCCTGGGCAGTCCTCCTGGGCCGCCACGCGGAAGAGGACGTGCTGGTGGCCTCGCCGGCCTCCGGCGGCACAGCGCTGGCGCTGCGGCTCGGGATGGAAGGAAAGACCTTCCGGGAGCTTCTGGCGAGCGTGCGCTCCACCGCCCTCGACGCCGGCCCGGAGAGGCTGGATCTCGACCTGGTTGTCTGGGAAGGGGAGGACAGCTTCGAAGGGTGCCTGGAGTACAACGCGGACCTGTTCGACGGCAGCACCGCCGAGCGCCTGCTGGCCCGCTTCGCGGTCCTGCTGGAAGCCGGGGCCGGCGATCCCGGGATGCCCGTGGCCGAGCTGCCGCTCCTGCTCCCCGCGGAGCGGCAGCAGATGCTGGTGGAATGGAACGACACACCCGGTGCCTCGCCGCACGCGGTGAGCTTCCCCGAGCTCTTCGGGGCGGCGGCGCGCGCGTTCCCCGAGGAGCCGGCGGTGATCTCCGCCCAGGGGGAGGCCTGGAGCTACCGGCGGCTGGACGAGGCGTCGGACCGGCTGGCCCGGCGGCTGCGCGCGCTGGGTGTCGGGATGGACCAGGCGGTAGGCATCTGCATGGAGCGCTCGCCGGAGCTGGTCCTCGGCGTGGCCGCGGTGCTCAAGGCCGGCGGCGTCTACCTGCCGCTCAATCCCGCCCATCCCGACGAGCGCCTGGAATTCCAGCTCGCCGACACCGGCGCCGCGCTGGTGCTCGTCCACGCCAGGACGCGGGAGCGCCTGGAAGGACGCCGCAGGCTGGAAGTAGACGCCGGCTCGCTCGAAGCGGAAAACGGCGGCTCTCTCGGACCGGTCCCCGCCGAGAGCCTGGCCTACATCATCTATACCTCGGGATCCACCGGGATTCCGAAAGGAGTCGGCGTCCCGCACGGGGCGGCGATGCTCCACTCCGCCACGATCGTGGAGGACGACGCTCTCCGCCCCGGCGAGCGGGTCGTGCAGTTTTCCTCGCCGAGCTTCGACGTATCGATCGAGCAGATGCTGCCCACCCTGATCTCGGGAGCAGCCGTGGTGCTGCGCGGCGAGGACCTGGCGAGCCCGGAGGAGATGCTGCCCGCCTTCGCAAGGCTGGGCGTCACCAGCGCCAACCTGCCGACCGCCTACTGGCACCAGGCGGTCCAGGGCTGGTCGGAGGATATGGGCCCCCTCCCCCTGCGGCTGCGCGTCCAGTGCGTCGGCGGCGAGGCCATGCTGCCCGAGGCGGCGCGCCGCTGGATGGCGCTGGCCGGGCCGCTCGGGCTCGGCGGCGTGCGCCTGATCAACGGTTACGGCCCCACCGAGACGGTGGTCACCGCGACGCGCTACACGGTCCCGGATTCCATTCCCCCGGGAGCCTCCTCGGTGCCGATCGGCCGGCCTCTGCCGTTCCGGGCCGCCTACGTGATCGACGGCCGCCGAGACCTCCAACCGCTGGGGGTCCTGGGCGAGCTCTGCCTCGGCGGAGTGATGGCGCGCGGCTACGTGAACCGGCCGGCCTTGACCGCGGAGCGGTTCGTGCCGAATCCGTTCAGCGGCGAGCCGGGCGCCCGGATGTACCGGACCGGGGACCTGGTGCGCCAGCTGCCGGGCGGCGAGATCGACTATTTCGGCCGCATCGACCGGCAGGTCAAGATCCGCGGCTTCCGCATCGAGCCTGGAGAGATCGAGGCCGTCCTCGCCAGCCACGCGGCGGTGGCGGAGTGCGCGGTCGTGGTCCGCGAGGACCGCCCGGGCTCGCGCCGGCTGGTGGGGTATGTGGTCTTGGATCAGACCGATTTGACAACAGCAGCGCTTGCCGCCTGGCTCCGGGAGCGGCTGCCCGACTACATGATCCCCGCGGCCTTCGTGGTCCTGGACGCCCTGCCGCTGACCGCCAACGGGAAGCTCGACCGCAAGGCGCTGCCGGCGCCGGAACGGAGCGCGGACGCGGAGGGCTCCGACGCGCCCTCCGATCCGGTCGAGGAGCTGATCGCCGGGATCTGGGCCCAAGTGCTGGAGCTCGACCGTGTCGGCCGCCGCGACGACTTCTTCGCGCTCGGCGGCCACTCCCTGCTGGCCACCCAGGTGATCTCGCGCCTGCGGGATCTCCTCGGGGTGGAGGTTCCGTTCCGCACGCTGTTCGAGCACCCGACCGTGGCTGCGCTCGCCCGGGTGATCCAGGAGGAGCGCCGCCCGTCCACCCTCTCCCCGCCCGCGCCCGGCCGTTTCCCTCCCCTTTCGTTTGCCCAGCAGCGCCTCTGGCTCCTCGATCAGCTCGCTCCGGACAACCCGGTCTACAACATCCCCTTGATCGATCGCCTGCGGGGCGAGGTCTCCGTGGGGCTGCTGGCGCGGGTCTTCGCCGAGGTGGTGCGCCGCCACGAGGCGCTGCGCACCACGTTCGCCGCACGCGACGGGCAGCCGGTGCAGGTCATCGCTCCGGCGGGCGCGCCGCCGCTGCCGGTCGTGGACCTGTCGGACCTTCCTGACGCTGTGCGGGAAGCCTGGGCGCTCCGCATCGCGCGGGAGGAGGCCTGGCGTCCGTTCGACCTCGAGAAGGGACCCTTGCTGCGCCTGGGCCTGGTACGTCTGGGAGAGCGGGACCACCTGCTGCTGATCACGATGAGCCACATCATCTCGGACGGGTGGTCCGTGGGCGTGCTGCTGCGCGAGGTGGAACTCCTCTACGAAGCCTTCTCCCAGGGCTGGCCCTCCCCTCTGCCGGAGCTGCCGGTGCAGTACGCCGACTTCGCGGTCTGGCAGCGGAGCTGGTTCCAGGGCGAGGTCCTGGAGCGGCAGCTCGCCTATTGGAAGAGCCAGCTCGACGGCGCGCCCCAGGTGCTGGAGCTGCCCACCGACCGGCCCCGCCCCGCCGTCCAGACCTATCGCGGCGGCGCGCGGCGCGTGGCCCTGACGGGGACCCGGGCGGAGGCGGTGCGCGTGCTCTGCCGGCGCGAGGGGGTGACCCCCTTCATGGTCCTGCTCGCCGCCTGGGCGGTCCTCCTGGGACGCCACGCCGGACAGGAGGACGTACTGGTGGGCTCCCCGATCGCCGGCCGCACCCGGCGGGAGATCGAGGACCTGATCGGGTTTTTCGTCAACACGCTGGCGCTGCGGATCCGGATGGAAGGCTCCGACCGGGAGGGGAATGGGATCAATTCCTTCCGGGAGCTGCTGGCGAGCGTGCGCTCCACCGCGCTCGACGCCTGCACCCACCAGGACCTCCCCTTCGAACGGCTGGTCGAGGAGCTGGTGACCGAACGGGACCTCTCCCGCGCGGCTCTCGTTCAGGTCCTGTTCGTCCTGCAGGACACCCCCGGAACCGACCTCGCGCTTCCCGGGATCGCCTCGACACCGGTCCCCCTGGACGCCGGCCTGGTGAAGCTGGAGCTCGACCTGGCCCTCTGGGAAAGGGCGGATGGCTTCGAAGGGGTCCTGGGGCACAACGCGGACCTGTTCGACGCCAGCACGGCCGAGCGTCTGCTGGACCGCTTTGGGGTCCTGCTGGAGGCCGCGGCCCGCGATCCCGGGAGGCCGGTGGCCGAGCTGCCGCTCCTGCTCCCCGAGGAACGCCGGCGCCTGATCTCCGCATGGAGCTCGACCGGCCGCGAGTACCCTCGCGACCTGGGCCTGCATCAGCTCTTCGAGGCGGCCGCGGACCGCGCGCCGGAGGCCGTCGCGGTCATCGACGGCACGCTGGAGGTCACCTACGCCGAGCTGGAGCGGCGAGCCAACCAGATCGCCTGGCACCTGCGCCGCCTCGGCGTGGCGCCCGAGACGCTGGTGGGGATCTGCGCTCCGCGCAACGCCGACATGATCGCCGGCCTGCTGGGGACCCTCAAGGCGGGCGCGGCCTATCTGTCGCTCGACCCGGCCTACCCCCGCGAGCGCCTCGCGTTCCTGTTGGAGGATGCCCGCGCGCCCGTAATGCTGACCCGGGAGCCGCTGCTCGACCGGATCGAGGGGAGCGGTGCGCCGGTCTCCGTCTGTTTCGACCGCGACGCCGCCCTCCTGGACGCGGAGAGCCCGGAGCGGCTCCCTTCCGCCGCCGGACCCGGCTCTCTCGCCTACGTGATCTATACCTCCGGCTCTACCGGCCGGCCCAAAGGAGTGGCCATCGAGCACCGGAGCGCAGTGGTCCTCTGCCACTGGGCCCGCGAGACCTTCCCGGCCGAGGACCTCGGCGGGATGCTCGCCTCGACCTCGATCAACTTCGACTTGTCGGTCTTCGAGATCTTCGTCCCCCTCGCCTGGGGGGGCACGGTGATCCTGGCGGAGAACGTGCTGGCCCTGCCGCATCTGCCGGCGGCCGGCAGGGTCCGGTTCGTCAACACGGTCCCGTCCGCGATGGCGGAGCTGGTGCGGACGGACGGCCTCCCACCGTCGGTGCGCACGGTGGGGCTGGCCGGCGAGCCGCTCAAGAGGGCGCTGGCCGAGAGGATCTATGGCCTCTCCCACGTCGAGGGCGTCTACAACCTCTACGGCCCCTCGGAGGACACCACCTACTCGACCTGGGCACGCGTCGAGCGCGGCGCCCCCGGTGAGCCAACCATCGGCAGGCCGATCGCCAACACCGAGCTCTACCTGCTCGGGCCGGGCGGTCCCGCGATGGAGCCGGTCCCCGTAGGCGCGGTGGGCGAGGTCTACCTCGGCGGCGCGGGGCTGGCGCGGGGCTATCTCGGCCGGCCGGACCTCACGGCCGAGCGCTTCCTCCCCGATCCGTTCAGCGGCCGGCCGGGCGCGCGCCTCTACCGCGTCGGTGACCTCGGCCGCCTCCTGCCCGAGGGGGATGTCCAGTTCCTCGGGCGCGTCGACCATCAGGTCAAGATCCGCGGCTTCCGCATCGAGCTGGGGGAGATCGAGACCGTGCTCAGCCGGCATCCCGAGGTGGCGGAGGCGGTGGTGATGGCAATGGCGCGCCGGGCGCCCGCGGGCGAGCCCAACAGCGAGCCCAACAGCGAGGCCGTCGACCTACAGCTGGTCGCCTATGTCGAGCCGCACCCGGGCGCGACGGTGGCCGCCGCGAGCCTGCGGACGTACCTGCGCGAGCGGCTCCCGGCGCATTTCGTCCCCTCGGTGTTCGTCCTCCTCGATCCGCTGCCGCGCACGCTCAACGGGAAGGTGGACCGCAAAGCCCTGCCCGAGCCCGACTGGACCGCCGCGAGCCGGGAGGAGGAGGCCGCGCAGCCGCGCAGCGGGATGGCCGCCGCCCGGGGGCCGCTCGAAGAGGTGATCACGGGAGTGTGGGAACGGGTCCTGGGGGTGCGGGGGATCGAGCCGCACCAGAGCTTCTTCGCCCTGGGCGGCCACTCCCTGCTGGCCACCCAGGTGATCTCGCGCCTGCGGGATCTCCTCGGGGTGGAGGTCGCGTTCCGCACGCTGTTCGAGCACCCGACCGTGGCCGCGCTCTCCCGGGTGGTCCAGGAGGAGCGCCGCCCGTCCACCCTCCTTCCGCTCGCGTCCGACCGTTTCCATGAGACGGGAGAGCGCCCTCCCCTGTCGTTCGCCCAGCAGCGGCTCTGGTTCCTCGATCAATTCGCTCCGGGCAGCCCGGCCTACAACATCCCCCTGGCCGAGCGCCTGCGCGGCGAGCTTTCGGCGGAGCTGCTGGCGCGGGTCTTCACCGAGGTGGTGCGCCGCCACGAGGCGCTGCGCACCACGTTCGCCGCACGCGACGGGCAGCCGGTGCAGGTCATCGCTCCGGCGGAGGCGCCGCCGCTGCCGGTCGTGGACCTGTCCGGCCTGGCGGACCAGGAATCCGAAGCGCTCCGCATCGCGATGGAGGAGGCCTGGCGTCCGTTCGACCTGGAGGCGGGCCCCCTGCTGCGCCTGGGCCTGGTACGGCTGGGAGAGCACGACCATCTGCTGCTGATCACGATGCACCACATCGTCTCGGACGGGTGGTCCGTGGGCGTGCTGCTGCGCGAGGTGGGGGCCCTCTATGAGGCCTTCTCCCAGGGTGAGCCGTCCCCTCTGCCGGAGCTGCCGCTGCAGTACGCCGGCTTCGCGGTCTGGCAGCGGAGCTGGTTCCAGGGCGAGATCCTGGAGCGGCAGCTCTCCTACTGGAAGCATCAGCTTGCCGGCGCGCCCCAGGTGCTGGAGCTGTCCACCGACCGGCCGCGCCCCGCCGTCCAGACCTACCGCGGCGGCTCGCGGCGCGTGGCCCTGACGGCGGCACAGGCGGACGCGGTGCGCGCCCTCTGCCGGCGCGAGGGGGTGACCCCCTTCATGCTCCTGCTCGCCGCCTGGGCGCTCCTCCTGGGACGCCACGCCGGACAGGAGGACGTGCTGGTGGGCTCGCCGATCGCCGGCCGCACCCGGCGGGAGATCGAGGACCTGATCGGGTTTTTCGTCAACACGCTGGTGCTGCGGATCCGGATGGAAGGAGGGTCTTTCCGGACTCTGCTGGCGAGCGTGCGCTCCACCGCGCTCGACGCCTACAGCCACCAGGATCTCCCCTTCGAGCGGCTGGTCGAGGAGCTGGTGCCCGAGCGGGACCTCTCCCGCGCCGCCCTCATCCAGGTCCTGTTCGTCTTTCAGAACACCCCCGGGACCGATCTCGCGCTTCCGGGGGTGGCCTCCGCGCCGGTCGCTCTCGACGCCGATCTTGCGAAGCTCGACCTCGACCTGTCCCTCTGGGAAGGGGCGGACGGCTTCGAGGGGGTCCTGGGGCACAACGCGGACCTGTTCGACGCCAGCACGGCCGAGCGCCTGCTGGCCCGCTTCGCGGTCCTGCTGGACGCCGCGGCCGGCCATCCCGGGATGCCCGTGGCCGAGCTGCCGATCCTCCTGCCTGCCGAGCGGCAGCAGATGCTGGTGGAATGGAGTGACATTCCGGTCTCCGCGCCGCGCGAGGCGAGCTTCCCGGAGCTGTTCGGAGCGGCGGCGCGCGCCTTCCCCGAGGAGCCGGCGGTGATCTCCGCCGAAGGAGAGGCCTGGAGCTACCGGCGGCTCGACGAAGCGTCCGACCGGCTGGCCCGGCGGCTGCGCGCGCTCGGTGTCGGGCTGGACCAGGCGGTGGGTCTCTGCATGGAACGCTCGCCGGAGCTGATCCTGGGCGTGGTCGCGGTGCTCAAGGCGGGCGGCGTCTACCTGCCGCTCAACCCCGCCCATCCCGACGAGCGGCTGGAATTCCAGCTCGACGACACCGGTGCGGCGCTGGTGCTCGTCCACGCCAGGACGCGGGAGCGCCTGGAAGGGCGCCGCCGCCGCCGTTTCCAGGTGGACCAGGTGGAACCCGACTCTCTTGCAGAGGAGAGCGGCGGCTCCCTCGGACCGGTTCCGGTGGAAGGCCTGGCCTACATCATCTACACCTCGGGCTCCACCGGGATTCCGAAAGGAGTCGGCGTCCCGCACGGGGCGGCGATGCTCCACTCCGCGACGATCGCGGAGGACGACGTCCTGTGCCCCGGGGAGCGGGTGGTGCAGTTCTCCTCGCCGAGCTTCGACGTGTCGATCGAGCAGATGCTGCCGGCCCTGATCTCGGGAGCGGCCGTGGTGCTGCGCGGCGAGGATCTGGCGAGCCCGGAGGAGATGCTGCCCGCCTTCGCGCGGCTGGGCGTCACCAGCGCCAACCTGCCGACCGCCTACTGGCATCAGGCGGTCCAGGGGTGGTCGGAGGACGCGGGTCCCCTGCCCCTGCGGCTGCGCGTCCAGTGCGTCGGCGGCGAGGCCATGCTGCCCGAGGCGGCGCGCCGCTGGATGGCGTTGGCCGGGCCGCTGGGACTCCATGGCGTGCGCCTGATCAACGGCTACGGGCCCACCGAGACGGTGGTCACCGCGACGCGCTACACGGTCCCCGATTCCATACCCCCGGGAGCCTCGTCGGTGCCGATCGGCCGGACTCTGCCGTTCCGGGCGGCTTACGTGGTCGACCGCCGCGGCGATCTGCAGCCGCTGGGGGTCCTGGGCGAGCTCTGCCTCGGCGGGGTGATGGCGCGCGGCTACGTGAACCGGCCAGACCTGACGGCGGAGCGGTTCGTGCCGAATCCGTTCAGCGGCGAGCCGGGCGCGCGGATGTACCGCACGGGGGACCTGGTGCGCCAGCTGCCGGGCGGCGAGATCGACTATTTCGGCCGCCTCGACCGGCAGGTCAAGATCCGCGGCTTCCGCATCGAGCCTGGAGAGATCGAGGCCGTCCTCGCCAGCCACCCGGCGGTGGCGGAGTGCGCGGTCGTGGTTCGCGAGGACCGCCCGGGATCGCGCCGGCTGGTGGGGTATGTGGTCTTTGATCAGACCGATCCGACTGATCGGACTGATCCAAAATCCGCCGCTCTTGCTGCTTGGCTGCGCGAGCGGCTGCCCGATTACATGATTCCCGCGGCCTTCGTGGTCCTGGACGCGCTGCCGCTGACCGCCAACGGGAAGCTGGACCGCAAGGCGCTGCCGGCGCCGGAACGGGCCTCGGACACGGAGCGCTGGGAAGCGCCGTCCGATCCGGTCGAGGAGCTGATCGCGAGGATCTGGGCCCAGGTGCTGGAGCTCGACCGCGTCGGCCTCCACGACGACTTCTTCGCCCTCGGCGGCCACTCCCTGCTGGCTACCCAGGTGGCGTCCCGCCTCCGCACCGTCCTCGGCGCCGAGCTGCCGCTGCGCAAGCTGTTCGAGGCCCGCACCGTCGCGGACCTCGCCCGGGTGGTCCAGGAGGAGCGCCGTCCGTCCACCCTCCTTCCGCTCGCGCCCGGCGGTTTCCGCGCAACGGGCGAGAACCCTCCCCTGTCGTTCGCCCAACAGCGGCTCTGGTTCCTCGACCAGCTCGATCCGGGCAGCCCGGCCTACAACATCCCCCTGGCCGAGCGCCTGCGGGGCGAGATCTCGGCGGAGCTGCTGGCGCGGGCCTTCGCCGAGGTGGTGCGCCGCCACGAGGCGCTGCGCATCACGTTCGCCGCGACCGATGGGCAGCCGGCGCAGGTCATCGCTCCGGCGGACGCGCCGCCGCTGCCGGTCGTCGACCTGTCGGACCTGCCCAATGCGGAGCGGGAAGGAAGAGCGCGGCAGATCGCCGAGGAGGAAGCGTTCCGGCCGTTCGACCTGGAGACGGGCCCCCTGCTGCGCCTGGGCCTGGTGCGGCTGGGAGAGCGCGACCACCTGCTGCTGATCACGATGCACCACATCGTCTCGGATGGGTGGTCTCTGGGCGTGCTGCTGCACGAGGTGGGGGTCCTCTATGAGGCCTTCTCCCAGGGTGAGCCGTCCCCTCTGCCCGAGCTGCCGGTGCAGTACGCCGACTTCGCGGTCTGGCAGCGGAGCTGGTTCCAGGGCGAGATCCTGGAGCGGCAGCTCGCTTACTGGAAGCACGAGCTCGCCGGCGCGCCCCAGGTGCTGGAGCTGCCCACGGACCGGCCGCGCCCCGCCATCCAGACCTACCGCGGCGGCTCGCGGCGCGTGGCCCTGACGGCGGCGCAGGCGGACGCGGTGCGCGCCCTTTGCCGTCGCGAGGGGATGACCCCCTTCATGCTCCTGCTCGCCGCCTGGGCGCTCCTCCTGGGACGCCACGCCGGACAGGAGGACGTGCTGGTGGGCTCGCCGATCGCCGGCCGCACCCGCCGTGAGCTCGAGGGCCTGATCGGGTTTTTCGTCAACACGCTGGTGCTACGGATCCGGACGGAAGGAGGGTCTTTCCGGACTCTGCTGACGAGCGTGCGCTCCACCGCGCTCGACGCCTACAGCCACCAGGACCTCCCCTTCGAGCGGCTGGTCGAGGAGCTGGTGCCCGAGCGGGACCTCTCCCGCGCCGCCATCATCCAGGTCCTGTTCGTCTTCCAGAACACCCCGGTGACCGACCTCGCGCTTCCGGGGGTCGCCTCCGCGCCGGTCAACCTGGACGCCGATCTTGCGAAGTTCGACCTCGACCTGTCCCTCTGGGAAGGGGCGGACGGCTTCGAGGGGGTCCTGGGGCACAACGCGGACCTGTTCGACGCCAGCACGGCCGAGCGCCTGCTGGCCCGCTTCGCGGTCCTGCTGAACGCCGCGGCCGGCGACCCCGAGATGCCGCTGGCCGGGCTGCCTATCCTCCTGCCTGCCGAGCGGCAGCAGATGCTGGTGGAATGGAGCGCCATTCCGGTCTCCGCGCCGCGCGAGGCGAGCTTCCCCGAGCTGTTCAGAGCGGCGGCGAGCGCTTTCCCCGAGGAGCCGGCGGTGATCTCCACCGAGGGGGAGGCCTGGAGCTACCGGCGACTCGACGAAGCGTCCGACCGGCTGGCCCGGCGGCTTCGCGCGCTGGGCGTCGGGCTGGATCAGGCCGTGGGCCTCTGCATGGAGCGCTCGCCGGAGCTGATCCTGGGCGTGGTCGCAGTGCTCAAGGCCGGCGGCGTCTACCTGCCGCTCAATCCCGCCCATCCCGACGAGCGGCTGGAGTTCCAGCTCGACGACACCGGCGCCGCGCTGGTGCTCGTCCAAGCCAGGACGCGGGAGCGCCTGGAAGGGCGCCGCAGGCTGGAAGTAGACGCCGGCTCTCTCGAGGAGGAGAACGGCGGCCCTCTCGGACCGGTCCCCGCCGAGAGCCTGGCCTACATCATCTACACCTCGGGGTCCACAGGCCTCCCGAAAGGAGTCGGCGTCCCGCATGGGGCGGCGATGGTCCACTCCGCCACGATCGCGGAGGACGACGCCCTCCGTCCCGGAGAGCGGGTCGTGCAGTTCTCCTCGCTGAGCTTCGACGTATCGATCGAGCAGATGCTGCCGACCCTGATCTCGGGAGCCGCGGTGGTGCTGCGCGGCGAGGACCTGGCGAGCCCGGAGGAGATGCTGCCCGCCTTCGCGCGGCTGGGCGTCACCAGCGCCAACCTGCCGACCGCCTACTGGCACCAGGCGGTCCAGGGCTGGTCAGCGGACGCGGCTCCTCTGCCCCTGCGCCTGCGCGTCCAGTGCGTCGGCGGCGAGGCCATGCTGCCCGGGGCGGCGCGCCGCTGGATGGCGCTCGCCGGGCCGCTCGGGCTCGGCGGCGTGCGCCTGATCAACGGCTACGGACCCACCGAGACGGTGGTCACCGCGACGCGCTACACGGTCCCCGATTCCATCCCTCCGGGAGCCTCGTCGGTGCCGATCGGCCGGACTCTGCCGTTCCGTGCCGCCTACGTGGTCGATCTCCGCGGAGGCCTGCAACCTCTGGGGGTCCTGGGCGAGCTCTGCCTCGGCGGGGTGATGGCGCGCGGCTACGTGAACCGGCCGGACCTGACGGCGGAGCGGTTCGTGCCGAATCCGTTCAGCGGCGAGCCCGGCACCCGGATGTACCGGACCGGGGACCTGGTGCGCCAGCTCCCGGGCGGCGAGATCGACTATTTCGGCCGCATCGACCGGCAGGTCAAGATCCGCGGCTTCCGCATCGAGCCCGGAGAGATCGAGGCCGTCCTCGCCAGCCACCCCGCGGTGGCGGAGTGCGCGGTCGTGGTCCGCGAGGACCGCACGGGATCGCGCCTCCTGGTGGGGTATGTGGTCTTTGATCGGACGGATCAGACCGATCCGACCCATCCCAAGTCCGCCGCTCTTGCCGCCTGGCTCCGCGAACGGCTGCCCGACTACATGGTTCCCGCGGCCTTTGTGGTCCTGGACGCCTTGCCGCTGACTGCCCACGGGAAGCTGGACCGCAAGGCGCTGCCGGCGCCGGAACGGGTCGCGGACGCGGAGGGGTCGGAGGCGCCGTCCGATCCGGTCGAGGAGCTGATCGCCGGGATCTGGGCCCAGGTGCTGGAGCTGGACCGCGTCGGCCTCCACGACGACTTCTTCGCTCTCGGTGGCCACTCCCTGCTGGCCACCCAGGTGGCGTCCCGCATCCGCACCGTCCTCGGCGCCGAGCTGCCGCTGCGCAAGCTGTTCGAGGTCCGCACTGTCGAGGAGCTCGCCAGGGCCGTGCGGGCCGCGCGCCAGGAGGGGACCGCGCAGGCCCCGCCCGTGGCCCGCCGGCCCGCGGACGTTCTCCCGCCGCTCTCCTTCGGCCAGCAGCGCTTCTGGTTCCTGGAGCGGCTCGACCCGGGCACGCTGATGTTCAACATCCCGGCGCTCTACGCCGTGCGCGGCCCCCTGCGGGCCGGCATCCTGCGGTGGACCCTGGCCGAGATCGCGCGCCGGCACGAGGCGCTGCGCACCACGATCTCCACCCTGCCGGACGGGCAGGCCTTCCAGCTCGTCCATCCCGCCGCAGAGCCGAATCTGCCGGTGGTCGACCTGTCGGCGCTCCCGGCGGATCTCCGCGAAGGCGAGGCGAAGCGCGCGGCCGAGAGCGAGTACCGGCGCGGTTTCTCCCCGGAGCGGGGCCCTCTCGTCCGCTTCCTGCTCCTGCGCTCCGGAGAGGACGACCACCAGTTTTTGGCGACCTTCCACCATCTGATCACGGACGGGCTCTCGATGGCCCTCTTCGAAAGGGAGCTGCTGGCGCTCTACGCAGCCTTCTCCGCCGGGCGCCCCTCCCCATTCCCCGAGCTTCCCGTGCAATACCCGGACTACGCCGTGTGGCAGCGTGGGCCCCAGACCGGCGATCATCTCGCGGACCAGGTGGCGTACTGGCGCCGGCGGCTGGCCCCGCCCCTGGCGGCGCTGCGGTTGCCCACCGACCATCCGCGGCGGGAGGTCCCGAGCACGCGCGGCACGTATCTGGAAATGCGGCTCTCCCGGGAGCTGGCGGACGCGGTGCGGGAGCTGGCGCGGCGGGAGGGCTCGACCCTCTACATCACCCTGTTGGCGGCGTTCGTGGCCCTGCTGCACCGCGCCACGGGGCAGCGGGACCTGGTGCTCGGCACGCCGGTCTCGTTGCGGGAGCGCTCCAACGTCGAAGACCTGATCGGCATGTTCGTCAACACGCTGGTCATCCGCGCCGAGGTGGAGCCCGGGGCCAGCGGCGCCAGCTTCCGCGCGCTCCTGGCGCACGTCCGCGAGCGGGTGCTGGAGGCGTTCGACCACCGGGATGTTCCGTTCGAGCGGCTCGTCGAGGAGCTGCAGCCGGAGCGCAGCCCGAACGATCCCCCGTTCTTCCAGCTCATGTTCGCCCTCCTGGCGGTGCAGGAGAAGCAGTTGCGGGCGGGGGATCTGGAGCTGCGCCCCGTCGGTCTGAGCGCCGACGCGGCCCAGTTCGAGCTGACCCTCTACGTGGTCGATACCGGACAGGATCTGGTGTCGCAGGTCGAGTACCGCACCGAGCTGTTCGACCGGGCGACGATCGAAGGGATGCTCGCCGCCTGGCAGGCGCTCCTGGAAGCCGCCACGGCCCAACCGGATATCCCCCTGGCCGAGCTCCCTATCCCGGTCTGGGCGCCGGAGACGCGGCACCCGGACGCCCCGGCGTCGGCAGAGCCTCCCAAGACCTCGGCCGTCCAGGTCGACGCCGCACGCGAGGCTCAGCTCAGCGAGATGAAGTCGCAGCTCAGCGACGCGCAGAAGGACCGGCTGAAAGAGAGGCTGCAGAGGCTGAAGAAGGGCTCGTGAGACCGGCCGGCCCGGCGGTTCAGGAGGTCGCGCGGACCTCCTCGATCAGCAGCTCCTCCACCTTCTTGGCCAGGGCCGCGATGGTCCGCTCCTCGTAGACGCTGCGCAGCGGGATCTCCAGGTCGAAGGTGTCGCGCAGGCGCCGCATCACCTGGAGCAGCAGCAGCGAGTGCCCGCCCAGCTCGAAGAAACCGTCGAAGACGCTCAGCCGCTCCACCTTCAGGGCGTCGCGCCAGATCTCCGCGATCGCCTCTTCGATCTCGTTGCGCGGCTCGACCTGAAGCCGCTCCGCCTCGGCGGCCGCGGGGTCGGGGGCCGGCAGGCCCCGGCGGTCGATCTTCCCCGTAGGGGTGCGCGGCAGCGTGGAGAGGGAGACGAACGCCGACGGCACCATCCAGGCCGGCAGCCGCTCTTCCAGGAAGGCGCGCAGCACGAACGCGGCCGCTGGCCGTCCCGGCGCCGGGACGACGTAGGCCACCAGCCGCAGATCCCCCGAATCCCCCCCTTCCCGGGCGACCACCGCGCACTCCCCCACCTCCGGACAGGCCGCGAGCGCGGACTCGATCTCCCCCGGCTCCACCCGGAACCCGCGGATCTTGACCTGCTGGTCCACCCGCCCGGCGAACTCCAGAGTCCCATCCGCCCGGCGGCGCACCAGGTCGCCGGTCCGGTAGAGCCGCGCCCCGGCGACGCCTGAGAACGGATCGGGGAGGAAGCGCTCGGCGGTCAGATCCGGCCGGCCGAGATAGCCGCGCGCCACTCCGAGCCCCCCCACCAGGAGCTCCCCGGGGACGTCCACCGGCACCGGCCGCAGGGTGGCGTCGACCCCGTGCGCCTGCACGCCACGGAGCGGCCGGCCGATCGACACCTCGCGCCACTCGTCGACGGCGAGCGCCGGGAGGAGCTCGGCCGCGGTAGCCACCACCGTGGTCTCGGTGGGGCCATAGGTGTTGAACAGCCGCATCCGCGGATCGGTCCGGCTCAGCCAGGACCCCACCCGCTCCGGCAGCGGACGCTCGCCGCCGAGGATCACCACCCGCACGGCCGCCGGCAGCCCACGCTCCGCGAGCTCCGGGCTGATCGCCAGCTCGTGCCAGAAGGCGGTCGGCAGATCGAGCACCGTGATCCCGTGCTCCTCGCACCCGCGGAGGAAGCCGTCCACCGTGCCGGCCATCTCGTCCGTGCGCAGCACGAGGGTGCCGCCGACGGTCAGGCAGGGCCAGATCTCCTCCACGCTGGTGTCGAACCCGAGGGAGGCGAACTGCAACACCCGGTCTCCGGCGCCGAGACCATAGAGCTCGCGCGCCGCAGCCACGAAGGAGGTCAGGGCGCCGTGGGGCACCGCCACGCCTTTGGGGCGGCCGGTCGAGCCCGAGGTGTAGATGACATAGGCCGTCTGCTCCGGGACCGGCGGCGGCAGGGGAATGCCACGCGGAGCCGCGTCCTCGCGGTCGACGAAGAGGGTTGTGCCCGTCCAGGGGATGCGGGGGGCCAGCGCGCCGTCGGTGACCAGGACCGCGGGCGCCAGATCCTCCAGGATCCAGCGCAGCCGTTCCGCGGGGAAGGCCGGGTCGAGCGGGGCGTAGGCGCCGCCGGCCCGGAGCACGCCGAGCAGTGCCGCGATCAGCTCGGGGGAGCGCTCCAGGAAGACCGCCACCGGTACCTCGGGGCCGACGCCGAGGGCCTGGAGCCGCTCGGCGATCGCCTGTGACCTCCAGTCGAGCTCGCCGTAGCTCATCCGCCGGCCGAGGTGGCGGAGGGCCTCGGCCTCGGGTGTGCGAGCGGCCTGGGCGGCGAAGAGCGCGGGTACCGGGTCGCGTCCGGCCGTGGCGGCGAGCGGCCGGTTCCAGGTCAGCACCTCGCGCTGCTCCGCGGCGGACAGGAGGGGCAGAGCGGACAGCCGGGCTCCGGGGTCCGCCACCGCGCCTTCCAGCAGGGCGCGCAGGTGGCCGGAGAGCCGCTGCATCGTCGCTCTCTCGAACAGAAGGTCGTTGTACGAGATCTCGAGCAGCAGCCCGTCCTCATGCTCCTCGGCGGCGAGACCGAGATCGAGGATGCCCGCGTCCAGGTTCAGCTCCCGCGGGGCCCCCAGGCCGGTCAGGGTCAGGCCCGGCACCTCGATCCGCATCCGCCGCAGATTCTGCAGGAGCAGCATGACCTGGAAGGGGCCGCGGGAGCCCTGGAAGGCGTCGCCCTCCAGCCGCAGCTCCTGGAGCAGCAGCTCGACCGGCAGGTCCTGATGGGCGAACGCCTCCAGAGCCGTCCGGGCGGTGCCCTGCAGGAGCTCCCCGAACTCCGGATCGCCGGCCAGGTCGACCCGCAGCACGAGGTTGTTCAGGAAGCATCCGATCAGATCTTCGACCTCCCGGCGGTTGCGTCCCGCCACCGGGATGCCGGCCATGATCCGCTCGTCGCCGCCGGAGCGGTGGAGGACGGACGCCAGGCCGGCGAGCAGGACCATGAAGAGGGAGGCGCCGCGGCCGGCGCCGAGGGCGGACAGGTCCGCCGCCAGGCCGGCGGGGAATGTCTCCTCCACTCCGGAGAGATGGTAGGGCTGGGGCACCCGGTGCGGCTGGTCGGTGGGCAGGGCGAGAACCGGCAGCGGCGGCGCGAGGTACCGGCGCCACCAGGCGATCTCGGCCTCCAGGGCCTCTCCCTGCAGCCGCCGGCGCTGCCAGACGGCGAAGTCGGCGTACTGCAGGCGCGGCTCCGGCAGCGGCGAGAGCTCACCGGCCGCGAAGGCCTGGTAGAGAGCCGCCAGCTCCTCCATCAGGATGCGCAGCGACCAGCCGTCCATGGCCATGTGATGGACGGTGAGCAGCAGCAGGTACTCGGCCGGCGCCAGACGGACCAGGCAGGCGCGCAGCACAGGCCCATGAACGAGGTCGAAGAGGCGGGCCGACTCCTCGGCCTGGAGAGGACCGAGCTCCGCCGCCCGCTGCTCCGCCGGCAGAGCGGAGAGGTCGACCTCCGGCAGCGCGAAAAGCTGTCCGGGGTCCACCACCTGCAGCGGCGCGCCGCCGGAGAGCTCGTAGCGGGTGGCGAGGATCTGGTGCCGGCGGATCAGCTCGCGGAAGGCGGCGGCGAGGAGCTCGGGCCGCAGCGCCCCCTCGAGCCGCACGCCCAGGAAGACGTTGAACGCCCCCGACAGTGGGTCGAGCAGGTGGAGGAACCACATCCTCTCCTGCGCGAACGACAGCGGCGCGGGAGCGCCGGGGTCCTCCCGCGGCAGGAGAGGCGCCGCGGCGGCCACCGGCTGGGCGCGCCGCTCCCGGAGGACGGCGTCGAGCAGCTCGCGCTTCTCCGGGGAGAGACCGGCGAGCCGGGCGGCGAGCTCCCGTCCCGTCCGCTCCGCCGCCGGGGCAGTCTCGACGGGCTCGGCGGGCGCGGCCTCCGGAACCCGGACCTCCGGAGGCGCCGGCGGAGTGATGTCCTCGAGGCGCTCGCCGCGCAGGACGCTCGCGAGCCCGGCGAGGGTCGGCGTCTGGAACATGGCGCGCAGCGGCAGGTCGATCCCCATCGTCTCGCGGATGCGGGTGACCACCTGGGTGGCGAACAACGAGTGCCCTCCCAGGGTGAAGAAGTTGTCCTCGCGGCCGACGCGGTCGATCAGGAGCACCTCCCGCCAGAGATCGGCCAGCCGCTCTTCCAGCGCATCGGCCGGCGGCACGAAGCGCGCCTCACCCACCCGGCGCTCCGGAGCCGGCAGCGCCTTACGGTCCACCTTGCCGGTGGCGGTGAGCGGCAGTGCCTCCAGAATCACGAAGGCGGAGGGGACCATGTAGTCCGGCAGCCTCCCGCCGAGCCAAGCGGCGAGAGCGGGCTTCAAATCAGTCGGATCAGTCGGACCGGTCCGATTCAAGACGACATATCCCACCAGCAGGCGCGAGCCCTGGCGGTCCTCGCGGACCATGCAGACGGCCTCGCGGACCGCCGGATGGCTGCGCAGCGCGGCCTCGATCTCCCCCAGCTCGATGCGGAAGCCGCGCACCTTGACCTGGAAGTCGATCCGTCCCAGGAACTCCAGCTCGCCGTCCGCCCGGTGGCGCACCAGGTCGCCCGTGCGGTAGACCCGCCCCCCGGGTCCTCCCCAGGGGTCGGGCGTGAACCGCTCCGCCGTGAGCTCCGGCCGGTTCAGGTACCCGCGGGCCAGGCCGGCGCCGGCCAGCCAGAGCTCTCCGGCGACGCCGGCCGGCACCAGCCGGCCGGCCGGATCCACCACCCACGCCCGCGTCCCGGGCAGCGGGCGGCCGATGGCCGGCGTCCTTTCCCCGGCGCTCGGGATCGACGCGCCCGTCGAGTAGGTCGTATCCTCCGACGGACCGTACAGGTTGAGCACCCGCTCCACGGTCCCCGTGGCGTACAGCGCTTCGGCCAGGGCGCCCGGAAGCGGCTCGCCCGCCAGATTCATCGTCCACACCGAGGCCGGCAGGCGGCCGCTCCGCACCAGAGCGGTGGCCGCGGAGGGCACCGTGTTGACCAGCCGGACCTCGGAGGCGGCCGGCAGCTCGGGCAGCTCCAGGGCGTCCTCCGCCAGGATCACCGTCCCCCCGCAGGCCAGGGTGGCGAAAATCTCGAACACCGACAGGTCGAAGCAGACCGAGGTGGCGGCGAGCACGCCGGACAGCTCCCCGGCGGAGAACGCCTCGCGCGCCCAGCCGGCCAGGGCCACGGCGCTCCTGTGCTCGATCGCCACGCCCTTGGGCCGGCCGGTCGAGCCCGAGGTGTAGATCACGTAGGCGAGGTGACCCGGCAGAACCTCGAAGCCGGATGGCAGGAAGGCCGCCGGCAGCGGCCCGGCGTCCAGATCGAGCGACCGGGCCCCGGTGCCCGGGAGATCCGCGGACAGCCGGCCGCGGCTCACCAGCACGGCGGCGCCCGAGTCCTCCAGCATCAGGGCGCGGCGCTCCACCGGATAGGCTGGATCGATCGGCACATAGGCGCCGCCGGCCGCCAGCACGCCGAGCAGGGTGGCGATCAGGTCGGCCGAGCGCTCCAGGCAGACCGCCACCCGGGTCTCGGGACCGATCCCCAGGGCCTTCAGGCGGCGGGCGATCCCGCCGGCGCGCGCGGCCAGGTCCGCGTACGTCCAGCGGATCTCCCGCGTCACCAGAGCCGTGGCTTCCCGCTTCAGCGCGAGCTGGATGGCGAACAGCTCGGGCAGGCTGTAGCCGGTGAAGGGCTGCGGGGTATCGTTCCACTCCGCCAGGATCTGCTGCCGCTCCGCGGGGAGCAGCAGCGGCAGGTCGGTCAGCTTCCGTCCAGGGTCGGCGAGCGCGGCGGCGAGCAGCGCCTCGAAGCGGTCCAGGAGGCGCGCCGCCGTGGTGCGGTCGAACAGGTCGGTGTTGTGCTCCTGGGTTCCGACGAAGCCCTCCGGCCCCTCCTGGAAGGCCAGCGAGAGGTCGAACTTCGTCACAGTGCCCTCCAGGCCCACGGGCGCCAGGGAGAGCCCTGGAAGCCGCAGGCTCCCGCCCGGCGCGTTCTGCAGCGCGAAGAGGGCCTGGAACAGGGGGGAGTAGGAGAGATCGCGCTCGGGCGCCAGCTCCTCCACCACCTGCTCGAAGGGGAGGTCCTGGTGCGCGTAGGCCTCCAGGGCCGTGGCGCGCACCTCCGCGAGCAGCTCAGTAAACGAGGAGGGGACGATCCGGATCCGGATCACCAGGGTGTTCACGAACAGCCCGATCAGGTCCTCGGTCTCCCGCTGGCTGCGCCCCGCGATGGGCGTGCCAATCAGCACGTCGTCCTGGCCCGCATGCCTCCCCAGGAGCACCGACCAGGCCGCCAGCAGCAGCATGAACGGGGTCGCGCCCTCCTGACGGCAGAGGTCCCGGACCGCCGCGGACAGGGCGGGGGTGAGCGCCAGGCCCGTCGCGCCGCCGTTCGCCGTCTGCACCGCCGGACGCGGGCGGTCCGTGGGCAGCTCCAGCAGCGCCGGAGCGCCGGCGAGCTGCCGCCTCCAGTAGGCGAGCTGCTCCTCCAGGACCTCCCCCTGCAGCCAGCTCCGCTGCCAGGCGGCGAAGTCGGCGTACTGCAGCGGCAGCTCGGGGAGGGGCGATGGCTCCGCGCGCACAAAGGCGGTGTACAGGGCCTCGATCTCGCGCAGCAGGACACCCGTGGACCATCCGTCGGAGACGATGTGATGAAGGGTGACCAGCAGCAGGTGCTCCCGCTCGCCGAGGCGGAGCAGGGCGAGGCGCAGCAGCGGGCCGCGCTGGAGGTCGAACGGATGCCAGGCCTCTTCCTGCGCGATCCGGCCCGCCCACTCCTCGCGCGCCTCCGCGGGCGCCTCCGCGAGGTCGAAGAGGGGGAGCTCCATCCGGACCTCGTCCGCGATCACCTGCACCGGCCGGCCGGCGCCGAGATCGAACGTGGTGCGCAGCGCCTCGTGCCGGCGGAGCACCTCCGCGAAGACCTGCCTCAGCGCGGCGACCGCCAGCGCCCCGGTGAGGCGCACGGCGAGCGGGACGTTGTAGGTCGCGCTGCCGGGCTCGAGCCGGTCCAGGAACCAGAGCCGCTGCTGGGCGAAGGAGAGGGGCAGATCGCCTCCCCGCGGCACCGGAACGAGAGGCGGAGCCGGCGGCAGCCCCGCCTCGCGCGCCGCCCGCACCGCGCGGGCCAGCGCCGCCACGGTGGGCTGCTCGAACAGCCGGCGCAGCGGCAGATCCGCCCGCAGCGTGCGGCGGATGCGCGACACCACCTGGGTGGCCAGCAGGGAGTGGCCGCCCAGCGCGAAGAAGTCGTCGTGGACCCCAACCCGGTCCGCTCCCAGCACCTCGGCCCAGATCGCGGCGAGCTTCTCCTCGACCGGATCGGACGGCGCCACGTACTCCCGGTCCACCCCGCGCGCCGCCTCCGGCGCCGGCAGGGCGCGGCGGTCCAGCTTACCGTGCGGAGTCAGCGGCAGCGCGTCCAGGAAGACCCAGGCCGACGGCACCATGGAGTCCGGCAGCCGCTCGCGGAGCCAGGCGGCGAGAGCGGCTTTTGGATCGGACCCATCGGACCGATCGGTCGGATCGGTCGGATCAAGAACGACATACCCCACCAGCCGGCGCTCTCCCGGCAGGTCCTCGCGCGCCACGACCGCGCACGCCGCCATCCCCGGGTGCCGTGCGAGCGTGGCCTCGACCTCACCGGGCTCGATCCGGACGCCGCGGATCTTGACCTGCTCGTCGATCCGCCCCTGAAACTCCAGGGTCCCGTCCGCCCGCAGGCGGACCAGGTCGCCGGTCCGGTAGAGGCGCGTGCCAGGCGCACCCAGGGGGTCCGGCACGAACCGCTCCGCCGTCAGGTCCGGACGGTTCAGATACCCCCAGGCCAGGCCGTCGCCGCCGAGGAACAGCTCGCCGGACTGGCCCGGCGCCGCCGGCGTGCCCGCCGGCTCCAGCACGTAGGCCGTGGTGTTGGCGAGGGGCCGGCCAATGGGCACGGTGACGGGCGCCGGGCCGGTCACCTCGTGCCAGGTGGCGAAGGTGGTGCTCTCGGTGGGGCCGTACATGTGGAGCAGCCGCCGGGGCGGCCCTCCTTCCACCACCCGCGCCACGGCCCCCGCGTCCGCGGCCTCGCCGCCGAACAGCGCGCAGCGCAGCGGGGGGAAGATCTCCGGCGCCTCCCGCGCGGCGTTGTTGAACACCGAGGTGGTCAGGTGGAGCACGGTCACCTGCTCGCGCCGCAGCACAGCCGCCAGATCATGGGGGGAGAGCAGGAGGTCGCGGGGGATGACCACCAGGGTGGCTCCCAGCAGCAGCGCTCCCCAGATCTCGAAGGTGGCCGCGTCGAAGCTGGTGGTGGCGTTGAAGGCGAGCCGGTCGCCCGGCGAGAGCGTCAAGTGGCGGGCGCCCAGGACCAGGCGGAGGATCGCCTGGTGGGGCACGGCCACGCCCTTGGGCCGGCCGGTGGAGCCCGAGGTGTAGATCACGTAGGCCAGGGTCTCGGCCGGCACCCGCGGCGGCAGGGGGGACGCGCTCCGGGCCGCGAGCGCCTCGCGGTCGCGCTCCAGGCAGAGCGTCCGCACTCCCAGGGTCTCCAGCCGGCCGCGCGTCCGGCCGTGCACCAGGAGCAGCCCGGCCCTGGAGTCGTCCAGCAGGAAAGCGAGGCGCTCGTCCGGATGGCCGGGGTCCAGCGGCACATACGCCGCTCCGGCCTGGAGGATGGCCAGCAGGGCGACCAGGAGGTCGGCCGAGCGCTCCATCGCCACCCCCACCCGCGCGCCGGGTCCGACGCCCAGCGCGGCGAGGTGGCGGGCGAGGCGGCTCGACGCCTCGTGGAGCCCGCGGTAGCTCCAGGTGGTCCCATCCTCGTCCACCACGGCCGGCGCCTCCGGCTGCTCCGCCACCACGGCCGCGAACCGCTCCGGCAGGCTGGCGTCCCGCGGATAGCCGGCCGCCGTGTCGTTCCACTCCAGGAGCACCTGCTGACGCTCCCCGGCCAGCAGCCACGGCAGGCCGGCCACGGGCAGCCCGGGATCGCGGACGGCCCCCTCCAGCACGAGCTCGAGCCGGGCCAGCAGGCGCTCGATGGTGCTGCCGTCGAACAGGTCGGTGTTGTGCTCGACGCTCGCCTCGAAACCTCCCGGAGTCTCGGCGAGGGTCAGGCCGAGGTCGAATTTGGCGGTCCGGCCGGTCAACGGCACGGCCTGGACCGCGAGCCCTGGGATCTGCCGGGTCTCCCCGAGGGCGTTCTGCAGCGCGAACATCACCTGGAAGAGCGGCGAGCGGGAGAGGTCGCGCTCGGGGGCCAGCTCCTCGACGAGCCGCTCGAAGGGGACATCCTGGTGGGTGAAAGCTTCAAGGGAGGCTTGGCGCACGCGTCCCAGGAGCGTACGGAAGGAGGCGCCGTCCAGGCCGATCCGCAGCACCAGGGTGTTGACGAAGAACCCGATCAGGTGCTCGCTCCCCCGCACGTGGCGGCCGGCGATCGGCGTGCCCACCAGCACGTCGTCCTGCCCGGCGAGCCGCCCGAGCAGAAGGGCCCAGGCGGCCAGCAGCGCCATGAAGGGGGTGACGTCCTCCCGCCGGCAGAGCTCCCCCACGGCCGCGGAGAGGGACGGCTCCAGAGCGCGGCCGAGGGCCGCACCGCGGAAGGTCTGGACCGCCGGGCGCGGCCGGTCGGCGGGCAGCTCCAGCACCTGGGGCGCCCCGGCGAGCCGGCTGCGCCAGAACGCTAGCTGCTCCTCCAGGACCTCGCCCCGGAGCCACTGCCGCTGCCAGACCGCGAAGTCGGCGTACTGGAACGGCAGCTCCGGCAGGGCGGCCGGAGCCTCCCGCGAGAGCGCCTCGTACAGGGCCACGAGCTCGCGCAGCAGCACCCGCATGGACCAGCCGTCGGAGACGATGTGGTGCAGGGTGACGAGCAGGAGGTGGTCCCGCTCCGCCAGCCGCACCAGGGTGAGGCGCAGCAGGGGTCCGGTCCCCAGATCGAAGGGGAGCGACGCCTCCTGATCGGCGACCTGGCGCGCCCGCTCCTCCCGCTCCGCCTCCGGCAGATCCGACAGGTCGATCTGCGCCAGCGCTGGGAGCAGGTCGGAATGGACGACCTGCACCGGCTGGTCGCCGTGGGTGGCGAAGGTGGTGCGCAGCGCCTCGTGCCGGCGGACCAGGGCGGCGAAGATCCGCTCCAGCAGCGCGACCGGCAGCTCGCCGCGCAGGCGCACGGGGAGCGGCAGGTTGTACGCCGCGCCGCCCGGCTCGAGCTGGTCCAGGAACCAGAGCCGCTGCTGGGCGAAGGAGAGTGGGAACGCGCCTCCCTCCTCCTGCCGCGGCAGGGGAACCGGCTGTGCCGGCACCTCCGTTTGCCACGGCTCCGCCGCTTCCGCTCCGGGCAGGTCCGGAAAGGCGCGGGCCAGCGCCGCGGCGAGGTCGCCCACGGCGCGCGGATCGTCCAGGCGGGCCCGCGCCTCCTCATCCGCGAGGAGATCGAGCTCGTCGATCAAGAAGTCGAGCTCGCCCGCGCCGGCCAGCCGCGCCGCCTGCTCGTCGATCCGCTCCGCCAGGCCGGCCACGGTCGGCGCCTCGAACAGGGCGCGCAGCGGGACCTCCAGACCGAACGTCTGGCGGAGTCGCGACACCACCTGGGTGGCGAGCAGCGAATGGCCGCCGAGGGCGAAGAAATCGTCGTGGACGCCGACGCGGTCCAGCCCCAGCACCTCGGCCCAGAGTCCCGCCAGCAGCTCCTCCACCGGGTCGGAGGGGGCGGCGTAGCTCTCCTCGGCCGACCGGATTCCGTCAGGAGCGGGCAGCGCCTTGCGGTCCACCTTGCCGTTGTGGGTGAGCGGGAGGGCCGGGAGCAGCACGAACGCCGCGGGTACCATGTGCTCGGGCAGGCGGGCCCGCAGATGCTCCCGCAGCTCCTCGGTCCGCGCCCGCTCCCCCCCCGCCATCAGATTGGCCACCACGTAGGCCACCAGCCGCGCGTCTCCCTCTCTCCCGTCGGTCCGGGCCAGCACCACGCACTCCCGCACCGCGGGGTGGCTCCCCAGCACGGCCTCGATCTCTCCCAGCTCGATGCGGAAGCCGCGGATCTTCACCTGATGGTCGATCCGCCCCAGGTACTCCAGATCGCCGTCGGGGAGGAACCGGCCCAGATCCCCCGACCGGTAGAGCCGCGCTCCTGGCTGGCGGCTGAACAGGTCCGGTACGAAGCGCTCCGCCGTCAGCTCCGGGCGGTTCAAATACCCGCGCGCCAATCCGGCGCCGCCCACCACCAGCTCCCCCGGCGCTCCGATCTGCACCGGCTGCAGCCACGGGTCGAGCACATGGAGGCCCAGGTCGGGGATGCGCGCGCCGATGACGCTGCGCCGGCCGCCTTCGGCGTCCTCCCGTCGCAATCGCCGATAGGTGACGTGCACCGTGGTCTCGGTGATGCCGTACATGTTGACCAGCCGGGGGCGCTGGTCGCCATGACGGTCGAACCAGGGGGCCAGGCCGCCGGCGTCCAGGGCCTCGCCGCCGAAGATCACCAGACGCAGGCCGGTCGCGACTCCGCCGCGCTCCTCGTCCGCCCGGGCGAGTTGGGCGAAGGCCGACGGCGTCTGGTTGAGCACCGTGACCCTCTCCGACTTCAGGAGGTCCAGGAACAGCTCCGGCGAGCGGCTGACCTCCCAGGGCACCACCACGACGCGTCCGCCGTAGAGCAGGGCGCCCCAGATCTCCCAGACCGAGAAATCGAAGGCGTAGGAGTGGAAGAGCGTCCAGACGTCCCGCGCGTCGAACCGGAACCACGGATGCGTGGCGTCGAACAGCCGGACCACGTTGGCGTGGCTCACCAGGACCCCCTTGGGGCGGCCGGTCGAGCCCGAGGTGTAGATTACGTAGGCGAGGCCCGAGCCGTCCGCCACCGGAGCCAGGGGTCCGCCAGGCAGGGATCTCAGCCGCTCGCGGTGGGCGTCCAGCCGGACCGCCTCGATCCCGTCCGCGGCCCCGTCCGAGACCAGAGCGGCCAGGGGCTCCGCCGTCCCGACCACCGCGTGGATGCCGGCGTCTTCGATCATCCAGGCCAGACGCTCCCGCGGATACTTCGGATCCAGGGGCACGTACGCGCCGCCCGCCTTGAGGATGCCCAGAAGCCCCTCCAGCAGCTCCAGGGAGCGCTCGCCGCAGAGCCCGACCCGGTCGTCCGGCCGGACGCCCAGGGAGCGCAGGTGGCGGGCGAGCTGGTTGGCGCGGCGCTCGAGCTCGGCGTAGGTCAGGGACACGCCGCCGCAGGTCGCGGCCGGAGCGTTCGGGGTCTGCCGCGCCCGGGCCTCGAACCGCCCGTGCAGCGTGTCGGAGAGGACGTGCTCCTGGGGCCGATCCTGGGGTAGACCGCCGGCGCCGCCCCACTCGACCAGGACCTGGTGGCGCTCCTGCTCCGGCAGCCGGGGCACCTCGGCCAGCGTCCCTTCCCGTCCCGCGGCCAGGTCCTCCAGCACCCGCGCCAGGCGCTCCAGCATGCGGGACACGGCCGTGGCCTCGAAGCGCCCCGCGTCGTAGCGCATCGACAGCCGCAGCTCGTCCCCGGGGATCACCACCACGTTCAGCGGGTAGTTGGTCAGCTCGTGCGCCGCCTCTTCGGCGATCTCCAGCTCCGGCAGCGGCCGGGACAGCTCCGCCGGCAGCGCCAGGTTCTCGAAGACCAGCAGGTGGTCGAACAGCGGCACCCCGGCCGGCAGCCCGCTCCACCGCTGGACGTCGACCAGGGGAGAGTGCTCGTAGCGGCGCATCTCCACCTGGTCTTCCTGAAGCCTGGTGAGCCAGTCCCACAGCCGCTGCTCCGGCCGCAGCGCCACCCGGACCGGTTGGGTGTTGATGAACAGCCCGAGGATCGACTCCACCCCGGGCAGGTCCGCCGGCCGCCCCGAGACCGTGGTGCCGAAGACCACATCGTCGCGGCCGCTCTCCTGGGCCAGCAGGAGCGACCAGGCCCCCTGCACCAGCGTGTTCAGCGTCAGGCGGTGGCGCCGCGCCGCCTCGCGCAGCGCCGCGGTGGCGGCGGCCGGAACCGCGAGATCCTGCCGCCGCGCCTCCCGCCAGCCCGGTCCGCCCTTGCTCTCCCCTCCCGCGATGAAGGTAGGGGTGGAGAGCCCCGCCAGCCGGTCCCGCCAGAAGGCCTCCGCCGCCCCGAGGTCCTGCCGCTGCAACCAGGCGATGTAGCCGCGGAACTTCCCCGAAGGCGGCAGGCGCGGCTTCCGTCCCCGGGAGAACGCCGCGTAGGCGGTGAACAGCTCGCGCAGGAGCTGCCCCTGAGACCAGCCGTCCACCAGCAGGTGATGGATGGTCCAGACCATCTGGTGCACCTCCGGCTCCAGGTCGAACAGGGCCAGGCGCATCAGCGGCGCCTCGGCCGGATCGAACCCCCGCTCCCTCTCGGCTTCCAGGAAGCGGTCGAGACGGGCCCGCTGCTCGCTCTCGCCGAGACCGCGCCAGGACTCGCGGCGGACCTCCAGCGCGGTCTCGCGGTAGACCACCTGCAGCGGCTTGTCGAGGCCTTCCCAGAAGAAAGCCGTACGCAGGATGTCGTGGCGGTCCACCAGGTGCTGCCAGGCCTGTTCGAAGGCGGAGACGTCCAGCCGGCCGGTCAGGCGCAGGCTCAGCTGGATGACATAGACCCCCGAGCCTGGGGCGTACAGGCTGTGGAAGAGCATCGCCTGTTGCATGGGCGACAGCTCATAGATCAGCTCCAGATCATTGGATTCCATCACGTCCCCGATTCTCCCATGGGCGGCTCAGGAGATCTGGCTGACCTCCTGGATCAGCAGCTCCTCCACCTTCTTGGCGAGGGCCGCGACGGTCCGCTCCTCGTAGATGCTGCGCAGCGGGATCTCCAGCTCGAAAGTATCGCGCAGGCGCCGCATCACCTGGAGCAGCAGCAGCGAGTGCCCGCCCAGCTCGAAGAAGCCGTCGAAGACGCTCAGCGTCTCGACCCCCAGGGCGTCGCGCCAGATCTCCGCGATGACCTCCTCGATCTCGTTGCGGGGCTCCACCGAGGGCCGCTCCGTCGCGGTGGCCGGGCTGTCCGCCGCCGGCAGGCTCGGCTCGTCGAGCGCGCCCGCGGGCGTCCGTGGCAGGGCGGGCAGCGCCACGAACGCCGAGGGCACCATCCAGGCGGGCAGCCGGCTTTCGAGGAAGGCGCGCAGCTCCGCGGTGGACGCCTTGCTCCCCGCCGCGGGCACCACGTAAACGACCAGCCGCGGACCCTGGGGACCGTCCTCGCGGGCGACGACCGCGCACTCCGCCACGTCCGGCGAGGCGGCGAGAGCCGACTCGACCGTCCACGGCTGGACGAGGAAGCCGCGGATTCGGACCTGGCGCTCGATCCGGCCGGCGCATTCCAGGCTGCCGTCCGCCCGGCGGCGCGCCAAGTCTCCGGTCCGGTAGAGCCGCGCCCCGGCGACTCCCGAGAAGGGATCGGGGAGGAACCGCTCCGCCGTCAGGCCGTGCTGGTCGAGATCGCCGAGATCGCCGCGCGCCACGCCGGGCCCGCCGAGCAGGACCTCGCCCCGGATGCCGGCCGGCACCGGCCGCAGGGCGCGGTCGACCACGTGCGCCTGGACCAGATCGAGCGGCCGGGCCACGGTGCCGCCCACCGTGCCGAACATCGCGCCGTCGCGCAGCACCAGGCCCCAGGCCAGGACCTCGCGCTGCTCGGCCGCGGAGAGCAGGGGCAGCTCGGACAGGCGGGTGCCGGGGCCGGCCGCCCCGCCTTCGAGCAGGACGCGCAGGTGGCCGAGCAGCCGCCGCACGGTCGCCGCCTCGAACAGCAGGGCGTTGTACACCATCACCGCCCGCAGCTCACCCCCGCCGGCCTCGCTGACGGTGAGGCCGAGCTCGAAGATCGCCGCCCCCAGATCCGCCTCCTCCCCCCAGTCGCTGGCGCGGGGGGACAGGGTCAGCCCCGGCACCTCGATCCGCGGGGGAGGCACGTTCTGCAGCAGCAGCATGACCTGGAAAGGTCCCCGCGCCCCGGAGCCTTCGCGCTCGATCCGCAGCTCCTGGAGCAGCGTCTCGAGCGGCAGGTCCTGGTGGGCGAAGGCATCGAGAGATGTCTGCGCCGAACGCTCCAGGTGCGTCCCGAACCCGGGATCGCCGTCCAGATCGACCCGCAGCACCAGGTTGTTGAGGAAGAAGCCGATCAGCCGCTCGACGTCGACCCGGTCGCGCCCGGCCACCGGCGTGCCGACCAGGATGCGTTCGTCCCCGCTGGCGCGATGGAGGACGGCCGTCAGGCCGGCGAGGAGGGCCATGAAGAGAGATGCGCCGCGCGTGCGTCCGAGGGCGAGCAGGTCCGTCACCAGACCGGCCGGGAAGATCATCTCCTCGGCGCCAGACCGGAAGGCCTGGGGCACCTGGCGCGGCAGGTCCGTGGGCAGCATGAGCACCGGCAGCGGCGCCTGGAGCTGGCGCCGCCAGTAGCCGAGCTGCCTCTCCAGGGCCTCCCCGCGCAGCCAGCGGCGCTGCCACACGGCGAAGTCCGCGTACTGGAGGCGCGGCGCGGGCAGCGGCGCGGTCCCGCCCGCCGCGAGCCCGGAGTACAGGGCGGCGAGATCCTGTACCAGGATGTTCATGGACCAGCCGTCGATCGCGATGTGGTGGATGGCGAGGACCATCACGTGCTCGGCCGGCGTCAGATGGACCAGGGTGACGCGCATCACCGGCCCGCGGATGAGGTCGAACGGGCGGTTGGCCTCTTCGGTCTCCACGAGACTCAGCTCCCGGACCCGCAGCTCCTCCGGCAGGCCGGTGAGGTCGACGCTCGGCAGCCGGAACGGCACCCCATCGCCGATCACCTGGACCGGCTGGTTGCCGGCCATCTCATAGCGCGTGCCGAGGACCTCGTGCCGGCGGATCAGCCGCCGGAAGGCGTCCGCCAGAATCCCGGGCCGCAGCGTCCCGTCGAGCCGTACGCTGTTGACCACGTTGTAGGCCGACGACCCCGGATCGAGCAGGTGGAGGAACCACATCCTCTCCTGGGCGAACGACAGTGGCGCCGGCGCGTCGAGATCGCCCCGCTGCCGGATGGTCTCCGCGTCGGCCGCCGCGGCACGCTTCTCGCGGAGCAGCGCCTCGAGAAGCTGGTGCTTCACCGTGGAGAGCGCGGCCCCGGCGGCCTCCACCGGAATTTTTTCCTCCGAGATCCGGCCCTCGGGGCCGCGGAGACAGGCCGCGAGCACCCCGGAGAGCGCCGCGACGTGCGGCGGCCGCAGCAGCGAATAGTGGTCTCCCGCCAGGAGGTGGACCTCGGCCCCACCGTGCGCGAGAGCGCTCCACTCCCGGTCCGCTTCCGGCAGCAGGGCGGCCGTGGCCTCGGCGCGGAGCAGGGTCAGGCGCCCGGCGAAGGGCTCGGGCCGGTACGTTGCCAGGGCGCGGACGTTGGCGCGGAACAGGGCGAACAGCGCGCGGATCTGGTCCTCGGTCACGTCCGCCGGCAGCAGGGCCCGGACCTCGGCGCAGGCGAGCAGGTCGTCGAGCGTCTCCGCTCCCGCGGGCAGCGCCACCGCCCGGGAGGTGTCGAGGCCTGCCAGCCCCCGCAGGTCATGGACGAACTGCGCGAGCTCGAGCCGGGGGTCCGGCACCTCCGGACCCTGCCGCGGCGGACCCGGATCGATCATCGCCAGCAGGGCGACCTCGCTCCCCTGCCCGGTGAGCTGGCGCGCCATCTCGAAGGCCACGGCGCCGCCGAGGGACCAGCCGGCGAGCCGGTACGGCCCCTCGGGCCGGATCTCCCGGAGCGTCGCGACGTAGTGTGCCGCCAGGGTCTCCAGGGTCCACGGAGTCGACGGGGACAGGGCCTCCGCCTCCGGCGCCTGGATGCCGTAGACGGGGACCTCCAGGCCTCCGAGGCGGGCCAGCGGCAGATAGCAGAAGACGTTGCCGCCCACCGGATGCACCAGGAACAGCGGCGTCTCGGACCTCGCGGTCGGGGTCGGGCCGGGCTCCAGGGGGACTACCAGCGAGCGCGGCAGGCTCACCTCCTCGCGCACCAGGCGGGCGATCGTCTCGACCGTCGGCGCCGCGATCAAGGCGGCGAGCGGGATGCGGGAGCCGAGCTGCCGCTCGATGCTCCCCACCAGGCGCAGCGCCAGGAGAGAGTGCCCTCCCAGGGCGAAGAAGCTGTCGTGGAGGCCCACCGGCCGCACGTCCAGCAGCTCCTCCCAGATCGCGGCCACCTGCAGCTCGATCTCGTCCCGCGGCGGCACGAAGCCCTCCTCCGGCGCGAGGGTGCGGTCGGGCGCCGGCAGGGCCTTGCGGTCCACCTTGCCGTTCGGCGTCAGCGGCAGGGCCTCCAGGAACACCACGGCCGCGGGCACCATGTAGTCCGACAGCTTCTCGCGCAGGAGCTCCCGCACGGCGATCGCGGTGAGGCCCGCCCCCAGGGCGGGGACCACGTAGGCCACCAGGCGCGTCTCCCCGGGCGTGTCCCGCCGGGCCAGGACGGCGCAGTCCCGGACCGGCGGGAGCGCCGCCAGGACCGCCTCGATCTCCCCGGGCTCGATGCGGAAGCCGCGGACCTTGACCTGCCGGTCGATCCGGCCGAGATAGTCCAGCTCGCCGCCCGGGAGCTGGCGCACCAGGTCCCCCGTGCGGTACATCCGGGCGCCCGGCTCGTTGCTCCACGGATTCGGCACGAACTTCTCGGCGGTCAGCTCCGGCCGGTTCACGTAGCCGCGCGCCATCACCCCGCCGAGGCAGAGCTCCCCCGGCACGCCGATCGGCTGCAGGTCTCCGCGGACGCTGATCACGTAGGCGGCGCGGAACGGCAGCGTACGGCCGATCGACACCGACGAGGCGCCCGGGGGGATGGAGTCGGGGACCGTGAAGCGGGTCGCGGTGACCACCGTCTCGGTCGGACCGTAGCCGTTGATCAGGCGCACGCCGCGGAGGCCCAGCGGCCCGGCCAGCGCCATCCAGCGGCGCGCCGCCTCGGGCAGCATGGCCTCGCCGCCGACGCACTGGACGCGCAGGCGCAAGGGCAGGGGAGGAGCCGACTCCGCCGTCCAGGACTGGACCGCCTGATGCCAGTACACGGTCGGCAGGTTGGCGCTGGTCACTCCCAACCGCGCGAAACCGCGCAGCATCTCGTCCGGGTTCGCCAGCTCCTCGTCGCGCAGCACCACCGCCGCGCCCGAGATCAGGGTCGGCAGCATCTGCTCGAGCGACACGTCGAAGCTCAGCGAGGAGAACTGCACCACCCGTTCCCCGGGGCGGAGCGCGTCATCCTCCACGATCACTCCGGAGTGGATCATCGCCGCTCCGTGCGGCACTCCCACCCCCTTCGGCAGGCCCGTGGAGCCCGAGGTGTAGATGATGTAGGCCAGGCTCTCGGCCGGGACCGGCACCCCGAGCGGGCTCGCGTCCCCTCCGGCGCGCGGGCCGGACCAGGCCTCGGAGTCCACCTCCAGCCGGCGGCGCTCTTCCAGACGCTCCCGGGTTCCGCGGTGGACGAGCACCAGCCCGGCCCCGGTGTCGTCGAGCTGGAAGAGCAGGCGCTCGTCGGGGTTGGCGGGATTCAGGGGAAGATAGACGCCGCCGGCCTTCAAGACCGCGACCACGCCCAGGATCAGCTCGGGCGCGCGCTCCATGCAGATGCCCACGGCCTGGTCTGATCCAACGCCCAACGCGCGCAGCTTTCGGGCCAGCCGGTTCGACGCTTCGTCCAGCCGCCGGTAGCTCCACGCCTCCCCTTCGGAGGAGATCACCGCCGGCTCGTCCGGGAAGGCGCGCGCCGCCGCCGCGAACAGCTCCGGGAAGCTCGCCGTTTGCGAAGGGAGAACCGCGTCGTTCCATTCCACGAGCATCTGCTGCCGCTCCTCGGGGAGCAGCAGCGACAGGTCCGCGGCCGGCCGGCCGGGATCGGCCGCGGCCGCCGCCAGGAGGATCTCGAAGCGGGCCAGGAGGCGGGCCGCCGTGTGGGCGTCGAACAGGTCGGTGTTGTGCTCCAGCGTGCCGGCGAAGCCCTCTGGCCCATCCACCAGGGTCAGCGTGAGGTCGAACTTCGCCATCCGGCTCTCCACGGAGACCGGGGCCAGGGTGAGCCCGGGGAGCCGGAATTCTTCGTTGCGCCCCGCGCTCTGGACCGAGAACATGACCTGGAACAGCGGCGCATGCGAGGGATCGCGCTCGGCCACCAGCTCCTCGACGATCCGCTCGAACGGCAGGTCCTGGTGGATGAAGGCTTCGAGCGAGGCCCGGCTCACCCGCTCCACCAGCTCGCCGAAGCCGGGGGCTCCCGATAGATCGGTCCGCAGCGCCAGGGTGTTCACGAAGAACCCGATCAGGTCCTGGGTCTCCTGCCGGTGGCGGCCGGCGACCGGCGTGCCGATCACGACGTCCTCCTGGTTGGCATGGCGCCCTAACAGGAGCGACCAGGCCGCGAGGAGCGCCATGAACGGCGTCACGTCCAACCGCCGGCAGAGCTCGCGGACCGTTGCGGACACCTCCGGCGCCACGAACCGGCTCACCGCGGCGCCGCGGTAGGTCTGGACCGCCGGACGCGGGCGGTCCGTGGATAGCTCCAGCACTGCCGGCGCTCCGGCCAGCCGCCGCTTCCAGAAGGAGAGCTGCTCCTCCAGGACCTTGCCGCGGAGCCACTGCCGCTGCCAGACGGAGAAGTCGGCGTACTGGACCGGGAGCTCGGGGAGCGGCGACGGACGCCCGGCGGAGAACGCCGCGAACAGAGCGGCGATCTCGCGCAGCATCACCCCCAGCGACCAGCCGTCGGAGACGATGTGGTGCATCGTCACGAGCAGCAGCCACTCGCGCTCCGCCAGCCGCACCGCGCTCAGGCGCAGCAGCGGACCGGTGCGCAGGTCGAACGGCCGGTACGCCTCTTCCTGGGCGATCTGCCGCGCCCTCTCCTCTCGCTCCCCCGCTGGCAGATGCGACAGGTCGAGCACCGGGAGCGCAGGACGCAGCGCCGAATGGATGATCTGCAACGGCTCGTCATTGCCCTCGGCGAAAGTGGTGCGCAGGGCCTCGTGGCGGCGGACGATCTCGGCGAAGATCCGCTCCAGCAGGACGACCGGCAGCTCTCCGTGCAGGCGCACGGGCAGGGGGATGTTGTAGACCGGATTGCCCGGCTCCAGCTGGTCCAGGAACCAAAGGCGCTGCTGGGCGAAGGAGAGCGGGAAGGCCGCCTCTCCGTCCTCCGTCGCGGGCCGGGGCAGGCGGACCAGCTCCGGCACGCTCTCCGGCGCGACCTCCCGCCGCTCGCGCGCGCCCAGCCGGTCGAGCAGGGCCCGCGGATCCGCCAGACAGGCCTGCGCCTCCTCGTCCGAGAGGCGGGCCAGCGCGTCCAGCAGCTCGGCCAGCTCTCTTTCGTTCACCGTCGCCGACTGTGCGTCGATCACTCCGGCCAGGCCGGCCACCGTGGGATGCCGGAAGATCTCGGCCAGCGGCAGGTCGAGGCCGAGGGTCTGGCGGATGCGGGAGCGGAGCTGGGCCGCGAGCAGGGAGTGCCCGCCCAGCTCGAAGAACCCGTCCTCGACGCTCACGCGGTCGAGTCCGAGCACGCCTTTCCACATCTCCACCAGAACCTCCTCGGTCCGCGTCCGCGGCGCCACGATCTCCGCGGCCGACCGCGCGCGGTCCGGCGCCGGCAGGGCCTTGCGGTCCACCTTGCCGCTCGGCGTGAGCGGGAAGATGTCCATGGGCACGAAGAAGGAGGGGACCATGTATTCGGGCAGGCGGGCCCGCAGATGCGCGCGCAGGTCGTCAGGGCGCGCCGCGTGCGCATCCCGCGGCACGACATAGGCCACCAGAGCCCCGTTGCGGGCGACGACGACGCACGCCCGCACCTCCGGATGGCTGCCCAGCACGGCATCGATCTCCCCCAGCTCGATGCGGAAGCCGCGCACCTTCACCTGGAAGTCGATGCGTCCCAGGTACTCCAACGTCCCGTCGGGCAGACGCCGCGCCAGGTCGCCCGTGCGGTAGAGGCGGTCGCCGGGCTGCCCGAATGAATCGGGGACGAAGCGCTCGGCGGTGAGGTCCGGACGGCCGTAGTAGCCGCGGGCCAGACCCGCGCCACCGATCAGCAGCTCGCCGGCCGCGCCTTGCGGCACCAGCTCGCCCCAGCGGCCCAGCAGATGAATCGTCGTGTTGCCAAGCGGCAGCCCCAGAGACACCTGCCGGTCGCCCGGCGTCACCCGGTGGCGGGTGGACCAGACCGTGGTCTCGGTGGGGCCGTAGACGTTCCACAGCTCGCCCACACGGGGGAGCAGCTTGTCCGCCAGAGCGCGCGGCAGAGCCTCGCCGCCGCACAGGGCCTTGAGCCCAGGCCGTCCCTGCCAGCCCCCCTCGACCAGCATCGTCCACGTCGCCGGAGTCGCCTGCATCACCGTGGCACCCGAGGATTCCAGAGCCGCCGCCAGCAACGCCGAGTCGCCCGCCGTCTCCCGGCTCACCAGCTCGACGCGGGCCCCCACCGTCAACGGCAGCAGCAGCTCGGTCACCGCGATGTCGAACGACAGCGTGGTCACCGCCATCATCACGTCTCCCGCCGAGAGCCCCGGGAGCGTCGCCATGGTCGTCAGGTAGTTGACCACTCCGCCATGACGGACCCCGACGCCCTTGGGCCGCCCTGTCGAGCCCGACGTGTAGATGACGTAGGCCAGGTTTTCCGGATGGACCTTGCCCTTTGCCCCTCTCTCCCATCGCCCCTCCACCAGCCCCCCCTCCGTCACCAGAACCTCAACCCCCGCATCCGCCAGGATGTACTCCAGCCGCTCCCGCGGGTGCGTCGGGTCGAGCGGCACGTACGCGCCTCCCGCCTTCAACACGCCCAGCAGGCTGACGAGGAGCGCGGGAGTCCGCTCGGCGCGGAGCCCGACGAGGACCTCGGGGCCAACCCCCAGAGCCACCAGCTGGTCCGCCAGGCGGCTGGCCCGCTCCTCCAGCTCGCGGTAAAACAGCCGCTCGCCCTCGAAGGAGACCGCCACCGCCTCCGGCGTCTGCGCCGCCTGTGCCGCCACCAGCTCGTGGACGCAGAGATCCGCCGGGAACGGCTCGGCCGTGCCGTTCCATCCGGTCCGGAGCTGCTCCAGCTCCGCAGGCAGCAGCAGCGGCAGCTCGCCCACCGGGCGGCCGGGCTCCGCCACCGCTCCTTCGACGAGCGCGATGAAGCGGGACACCAGGCGCTCCGCCGTGCCCGCGTCGAACAGATCCGTGTTGTGCTCCAGCGCGCCGAGGAGCCCTCCGGGCGCGTCGGTCAGGTAGAGCGACAGGTCGAACTTCGCCACCCCGCTCTCGCCCTCCAGCGGCGTCAGGGCGACTCCCGGCAGCCGGATCTCCCCGGCCGGCGGGTTCTGCAACACGAAGAGGACCTGGAAGAGCGGCGAGACCGCCAGGTCCCGCTCCTCCACGACCGCCTCGACGAGCCGCTCGAACGGCACGTCCTGATGGGCGAACGCCCCCAGGGCCGTCTCGCGCACCCGCCCCAGCAGCTCCCGGAAGGCCGGAGTCCCGGAGAGATCGCTGCGCAGCACCAGCGTGTTGACGAAGAACCCGATCAGGTCCTCGACCTCGCGGCGGTTGCGCCCCGCGACCGGCGAGCCCACCAGAACGTCGTCCTGGCCCGCGTGGCGCCCCAGCAGCACCGACCAGGCGGCGAGCAGCGCCATGAACGGGGTCACCCCCGCCTGCCGGCCGAGCGCGGCCACCGCCTGCGACAGGGCCGCGGGCAGCGTGAAGTACGGCGCAGCGCCACGGAAGGTCTGCACCGCCCCACGCGGGCGGTCCGTCGGGAGCTCCAGCACCCGGGGCGCCCCGGCGAGCTGCCGCGTCCAGTAGCCGAGCTGCTCGTCGAGCACCGCGCCCTGAAGCCAGCCGCGCTGCCAGACCGCGAAGTCGGCGTACTGCACGGGAAGCTCCGGCAGCGGCGACGGCCGCCCCGCGGCGAACGCCTGGGCGAGAGCCGCGAAATCGCGCAGCAGCACCCCCTGCGACCAGCCGTCGGAGACGATGTGGTGCATGTTGACAAGGAGAATCCAGTCGCGCGGATCGAGCCGGAGGAGGGCGCAGCGGAGCAGCGGCCCCCGCCGCAGGTCGAACGGCCGCCGCGCCTCCTCTCCGGCGAGCGCGCGCGCCCGCTCCTCCCGCTCCTCGTCCGGCAGGTGCGCCAGGTCCACGACCGGCAGCTCCGGCCGGGCCTGGGGCACGATCACCTGCAGGGGCTGTCCGTTGCGCTCGCCGAACGTCGTGCGCAGCACCTCGTGGCGGCGGACGATCGCGGCGAAGACCCGCTCCAGGAGCGCGGGCTCCACGGCGCCGCGCAGGCGCACGGCGAACGGCATGTTGTAGACCGCGCTGCCCGGCTCGAGCTGGTCGAGCAGCCAGAGCCGCTGCTGCGCGAAGGAGAGCGGCAGAAAGACGTCGCGCGACACCGGAAGGATCGGCGGCGCCTCCACCCCCGCGCGGCTCTCGCGCACCACCCGGGCGAGCTCGGCCACGGTCGGCATCTCGAACAGGCGCCGCAGCGGCACCTCGACGCCGAACGCCTCGCGAATCCGCGACACCACGCGCGTCGCCAGCAGGGAGTGCCCGCCCAAGGCGAAGAAGTGGTCGCGGGTGCCCACCCGCTCCAGCCCCAGCACCTCGGCCCAGATCCCGGCCAGCAACTCCTCGACCGGATCGGCCGGCGCGACGTAGCTCTCCGCGTCCAGGCGGCTCCGGTCCGGCGACGGCAGCGCCTTGCGGTCCACCTTGCCGCTGGAGGTCCGCGGGAACGACTCCAGCGCCACGAAGAACGAAGGCACCATGTACTCGGGCAGCCGGGCCCGCAGATGCCCGCGCAGCTCCTCGGGACGCGTCGCGTCCGCATCCCGCGGCACGACATACGCCGCCAGAGCCCCGTCGCGGGCCACGACGACGCACTCCCGCACCTCGGGATGGCTGCCCAGCACGGCCTCGATCTCCCCCAGCTCGATGCGGAAGCCGCGCACCTTCACCTGGAAGTCGATACGGCCGAGATACTCCAGGGTCCCGTCGGGCAGCCGCCGCGCCAGGTCGCCGGTGCGGTAGAGGCGGGTCCCAGGCGCCCCGAACGGATCGGGGACGAAGCGCTCGGCCGTCAGGTCCGGCCGGCCGTGGTAGCCGCGCGCGAGGCCCGCGCCGCCGATCAGCAGCTCGCCGGCCGCGCCCGGCGGCACCAGCTCGCCCCAGCGGCCCAGCAGATGAATCGTCGTGTTGCCCAGCGGTAGGCCCAATGACACCTGACGGTCGCCCGGCGTCACTCGGTGGCGGGTGGACCAGACCGTCGTCTCGGTGGGTCCGTAGACGTTCCACAGCTCGCCCACGCGGGAGAGCAGCTTGTCCGCCAGGGCGCGCGGCAGGGCCTCGCCGCCGCAGAGAGCCCTGAGCCCCGGCCGTCCGGTCCACCCTCCCTCCACCAGCATCATCCACGTCGCCGGAGTCGCCTGCATCACGGTCGCACCCGAGGACTCCACAGCCGCCGCCAGCAGAGCCGCATCTCCCGCCGTTTCCCGGCTCACCAGCTCGACGCGCGCTCCCACCGTCAGCGGCAGGAGCAACTCGGTGACCGCGATGTCGAACGACAGCGTGGTCAGAGCCATCACCACGTCGCCGGAGGAGAAGCCCGGCCGCTGCGCCATGGTCGTCAGGTAGTTGACCACGCCGCGGTGGCGCACCCCGACGCCCTTGGGGCGCCCGGTCGAGCCCGAGGTATAGATGACGTAGGCCAGGTTTTCCGGATGGACCTCACCCCCTGACCCCTTCTCCCATCTCCCCTCCACCACCCCCTCTTCCTTCACCACCACCCGAACCCCCGCATCCTCCAGGATGTACTCCAGCCGCTCCTGAGGATGGGTGGGGTCGAGCGGCACGTACGCGCCTCCCGCTTTCAGCACGCCGAGCATGCCGACGAGGAGCGCGGGAGACCGCTCGGCGCGGAGCCCGACGAGAATATCGGGGCCCACCCCCAGAGCCACCAGTCGGTCCGCCAGGAGGCCGGCCCGCGCCATCAGCTCGCGGTAGATGAGCCGCTCGCCCTCGAAGGACACCGCCACCGCGTCCGGCGTCCGCGCCGCCTGCGCCGCGATCAGCTCGTGGACGCAGAGGTCCTCCGGGAACGGCTCGGCCGTGTCGTTCCAGCCGGTCAGGAGCTGGTCGAGCTCCGCCGGCAGCAGCAGCGGCAGGTCGCCGATCGGGAGCTCGGGGTGGGCCGCGGCTCCGGCGACGAGGCGGACGAAACGCTCCGCGAGGCGCTCCGCCGTGGCACCGTCGAACAGGTCGGTGTTGAACTCGAGGAACCCGTCGATCCTCTCCGCGCCCTCGAAGAGATAGAGCGAGAGGTCGAACTTCGCCACCTCGCTCTCCGGCAGGATAGGCGTCAGCTCGAGGCCGGGGACGCGGAAGGCCCCGGACGGGTAGCTCTGGAGCGTGAGCAACACCTGGAAGAGCGGAGAGATGGCGAGATCGCGCTCGTGGACCAGCTCCTCGACCAGCCGCTCGAACGGCAGGTCCTGGTGGGCGAAGGCCCCCAGGGCCACCTCGCGCACCCGCCCCAGCAGATCACCGAAAGTCGATCCCGGGCCGCCCAATCCGGTCCGCAAAACCAGGGTGTTGACGAAGAACCCGATCAGGTCCTCGATCTCCCGCCGGTTGCGCGCCGCCACCGGCGACCCCACCACGACCTCGTCCTGACCCGCATGGCGCCCCAGGAGAAGCGCCCAGGCGGCCAGGAGCGCCATGAACGGTGTCGCTCCCGCCCGGCGGCAGAGCGCCGCGAGCTCCGGGACCGACGCGAGAGCGACCGGGCGGGTGGCGCCGCGGAACGTCTGCACTGCCGAGCGCGGGCGGTCCGTGGGAAGCTCCAACACCGGCGGCGCGCCGGCGAGCTGCCGCTTCCAGTAGTCGAGCTCTCCCTCCAACACGGCCCCCTGGAGCCAGCGGCGCTGCCAGACCGCGTAATCGGCGTACTGCACCGGCAGCTCCGGCAGCGGCGAGGCGTCCCCCCGGGCGAAGGCTTCGCCCAACGCCCCGATCTCGCGCATCAGCACCCCGATGGACCAGCCGTCGGAGACGCTGTGATGGATGTTCAGGAGGAGGAGCCCGTCGCCCTCCCCCAGCCGCACGAGACCGAGGCGCAGGAGCGGACCGCGCTGCAGATCGAACGGCCGCCGCGCCTCCTCGCCGGCGAGCTCGCGCGCGAGGGCCTCGCGCCGCGCCTCCGGCAGATCCGCGAGATCGATCACCGGGAGCGCCGGGATATACGGAGCGGCGATCACCTGCACCGGCTCTCCCGCGAGCACGTCGAACGTGGTGCGCAACGCCTCGTGGCGGCGCACCACCTCGGCGAAGATCCGCACCAGGAGGCCCGAGTCGATCATCCCGCGGAGCCGCACGGCGAATGGAATGTTGTAGGCGGCGCTCCCCGGATCGAGCCGGTCGAGCAGCCAGAGCCGCTGCTGCGCGAACGACAGCGGCAGACCGCCATCCCGCGGCACCGGGACGATGGGCGGCGCGCCCGCCGTCTCGCCGCGACGGCGGCGGTCTTCCACCTCCCTGGCCAGCGCGGCCACGGTGGGCGCCTCGAAGAGGGTCCCCAGGGGAAGCTCCACGCCGAACCTGGCCTGGAGCCGCGAGATGAGCTGGAGGCCCAGCAGCGAATGCCCGCCGAGCTCGAAGAAGTTGTCGTTGATCCCGATCGGCTCGATGCCCAGCAGCTCTCCCCAGACCAGCGCCATCGCGTCCTCAGTCGGAGTCGCCGGCGCGACCCAGGGCGTTGCCAGGGCCGGCCTCGCATGGCCTCGCCGTCCCGGAGCGCTGGCCGGCGCCGCCGCTCCGGCGGGCTCGGCGGCTGCCACCGCAGCTCGGAACGCCTCCGCCAGATCGCGGTTCGACACCACGACCTCGGAGAGGCCGCTGTCCAGGATGCGGTCGAGAGCCTCCATCTGCTCGTCGACCGTCAGACCGCGGCACCAGTGGATGGCGAGCACCGGCGTCCCGCCGTCGAAGCTCCGGCTGCGGGCGAACGCGCCGAGGACGTCCGCGGCGGCGCTCTCGAACGCGGAGAACAGGACGAGGAAACCGCGAGCCCCCTCCAGGGCGCGCTCCAGAGCAGGCTCGCTCACTTCCTCCGCCGTGAGGACGGACACCTCGGCCCCGGCGCCCTGGAGAGGCCCGGCCAGGTCGGAGCCGGCGCCGTCGACGATCACGTACGTCCCGTCCGCCCGGGCGAACGCGGGCTCTCCCGCGACCGGCGCGAGCGGCACCGGCCGGGGCACGCGCTTCCAGGTGGGCACATGGAACCAGCGAGAGATGTCCTCCAACCTCTCCGGGATCTGCGGCACCGCCTGGTGGAGAGCGGACAGGCTCCTTCCCTCGACCCAGTAGCGCTGCCGCTCGAACGGATAGGCCGGAAGGGGCACCCGGCGGCGGCGCTCGTCGCCCTGGAAGCCGGACCAGTCGATCTCCGCGCCCGCCAGCCAGAGGCGGCCCAGGCTCTGCAGCAGGAACCGCTGATCCGGCTGCCGGTCGAGCGCATGGCGCAGGGAGGTGAGGACGAGCCTGTCCGCCCCCCCCTCCGTGGGAATCTGCTGGAGGGCCAGGGTGCCCAGGGCCTGGGGTCCCATCTCGATCAGCACCCGTCCCGGCGCGCGCCACAGCTCGGCGACGCCGGCGGAGAAACGGACGGTCGAGACGAGGTGGCGCGCCCAGTAGTCCGGGTCCATGGCCTGATCGGGCTCGATCCACGTCCCCGTGACGTTCGAGAGATACGGGATGCGCGGCGGCGCCAGCGGGATCGAGCGCAGCAGGTCCCGCAGCGCGTCGGCGATCGGCTCCAGCATCCAGGAATGGAAGGCCTGAGCCGCCTGCAGGCGGCGGCAGGGGAGCCCCTCCTCCGCGAGCTGCCTCTCCAGCCGGGCGATCGCCTCGGGCGGACCCGCTACGACCGAGACCCCCGGAGCGTTGACCGCGGCGAGCGCGAGATCCTCGCCGAGCCGCGCCCGCGTCTCCTCTTCCGGCAGCGGCACGGCCAGCATAGCTCCCGGCGCGAGCTCGCCGATCAGGCGGGCGCGGCGGGCCACCAGCGCCAGGGCGTCGGGGAGCTCCATCACGCCGGCCAGGCAGGCGGCCGTGTACTCCCCCAGGCTGTAGCCGAGGAGGGCCGCCGGCTGCACCCCCCAGGACATCCACAGCCGCGCCAGCGCATGGCTCACGGCGAACATCACCGGCTGGGCGATGCGGGTCTCCTGGAGGAGGGCCCGGGCGGCCGTCTCCCCGTCGTCCCGCCGGCCGCGCCCGAGCAGGGCGCGCAGATCGGGACCCGTGGAAGCTTTGTCCGCCGTCGCCTCTGGCGCGTTGAACAGGATTTCGCGCAGGTCGAGCCCGAGGTGCGGCAGGAGGAGCCCGGCGCAGAGGTCGATCTCCCGCCGGAACACCGGCTCGTCGCGGTAGAGACCCTGGGCGAGGCCCGGATACTGGTCCCCGACCCCGGGCAGCAGGAAGGCCACCGACCGGCTCCCCGCTTCGAGAGAGGCGGTCCAGACCCGTTCGGTATCCCGCGACCGCAGCGCCGCGGCGGCCTCCTCGCGATCCGCCGCCACGACCGCGCGGCGGTGCGCAAAAGGCCGGCGCCCGACGCGCAGGGTATGGGCGGCATCTGCCAGGTCGAGACCGGGATCATCCTCCAGGCGGGCCGCGAGGCCGTCCGTCGCCCGCTCCAGAGCCGTGGCCGTACGCGCTGAGAGCAGCAGCACCTGCCAGGGACGCGACGGACCGGAGGGCTCGGCGGGAGGCGCCTCTTCGACCACGACGTGGGCGTTGGTGCCGCCGATGCCGAACGAGCTCACGCCGGCGCGGCGGGGCGTGGCGCCCCGCTCCCAGGGGGCGAGCTCGGTCTGCACATGGAAGGGGCCGGCGGCGAAGTCGATCTGCGGGTTTGGCCGCGAGAATCCGAGGCTCGGCGGCAGCAGCCCGTGCTGGAGGGCCATCGTCGTCTTGATCAGGCCGGCGACTCCGGCGGCGGTGTCCAGGTGGCCGATGTTGCTCTTGATCGAGCCGAGAGCGCAGGAGCGCTCCCGTGCCCCGCCGCGCCGGAAGGCCCGTGCGAGGGCCTGCACCTCGACCGGATCGCCCAAGGGCGTGCCGCTGCCGTGGGCCTCGACGTAGGAGACGGTGGCCGGGTCGACCCCCGCGGCGGCCAGGGCCGCGCTGATCACCGCGGCCTGCCCCGGGACGCTCGGCGCGGTGTACCCCGCCTTGCCGGAGCCGCCGTCGTTGTTGACCGCCGAGCCGAGGAGGACGGCGCGGATGGTATCCCCGTGCGCCAGGGCGTCCTCGAGCCGCTTGAGCACGACGATGCCGACGCCGCTGCCGCCCACCGTGCCGCGCGCCTCGGCGTCGAAGGCGCGGCAGTAGCCGTCGGGGGAGGCGATGCCGCCCTCTTCATAGAGATAGCCGGCGCGCTGCGGCAGGGAGATGGCGATGCCGCCGGCCAGCGCCATGTCGCAGGCGCCGAGCAGGAGGTTCTGGCACGCCAGGTGGACGGCCACCAGGGAGCTGGAACAGGCCGTCTGGACCGTCATGCTGGGTCCCTCGAGGTCCAGCTTGTAGGAGACGCGGGTCGCCAAAAAGTCCTTGTCGTTGCCCACCATGATCTGGAGCCCGCCCACTGCCGCGGGATCGAGGCCGCTGAGGAGCTGATGCAGGTAGCGGTTGAATCCCACGCCGGCGAACATGCCGACCGGACCCGGCGTCCTCTTGGAGTCGTACCCGGCGTCCTCCAGCGCCTCCCAGGCGCATTCGAGGAACAGGCGTTGCTGGGGATCCATGACCTCGGCCTCGCGCGGGCTGAAGCCGAAGAAGCCGGCATCGAACAGCTCCACCCCGTCGAGCACGCCGGCGGCCGGCACATAGCGGGGGTCGCGCCGCAGCGCGGGATCGACGCCGGACGCGGCGAGCTCCTCGTCGCTGAGGCGGGCGATCGAGGAGACGCCGGCGCTCAGGTTGGCCCACAGATCCTCGACGCTGGACGCACCGGGGAACCGGCCGGAGAGGCCCACGATGGCGATCGCGCCGCTGCCGGCCGGCCGCGCCGGGGCGGCCGGGAGAACCTCGGCTTCCGCCACCGCGAGGCCGGGCTCCAGGTGCCGCGCCAGGGCGCGGACGGAGGTGTGGGTCAGGAGATCCACCAGGCTGACCTCCCGCCCCAGCCGTTCGCGCAGTCGCGCCTGGATCCTGGGGAGCAGCAGAGAGTGCCCGCCCAGATCGAAGAAGTTGTCCTCGAAGCCGACCCGCGGCACGCCCAGGACCTCGCACCAGATTCCGGCCACGGCCGCTTCGAGCTCGCTGTGGCGTCCCACGGCGGACGGCGAGGCGGCGGGGGCCGGGACCGGCAGGGCCTTCCGGTCCACCTTGCCGCTCGCATTCAGCGGGAAGGCCGGGAGCACCACGAACGCCGACGGCACCATGTACTCCGGCAGGCGCGCCCGCAGATGCTCGCGCAGGGCGGCGAGGCTCACCTCTCCCTCCCCTCGCGGCACCACATAACCCACCAGCCGCGCCTCGCCGCCGCTTCCCGCGACGTCCCGCCGCGCCACCACCGCGAACTCGCGCACCTGCGGGTGGCTCGCCAGCACCGCCTCGATCTCCCCCGGCTCGATACGGAAACCGCGGATCTTCACCTGGAAGTCGATGCGTCCCAGAACCTCCAGGGTGCCATCCGACCGGCGGCGCGCGAGGTCTCCCGTGCGGTAGAGCCGCGCGCCCGCCTCCCCGAAGGGATCGGGGACGAAGCGCTCGGCGGTCAGGTCCGGCCGGCCGTGGTAGCCGCGCGCCAGGCCCGCGCCGCCGATCAACAGCTCCCCCGCGGCCCCCGGCGGCACCAGCTCGCCCCAGCGCCCCACGAGATGGATGGTGGTGTTGCCGAGCGGCGACCCGACCTGCACCGCCCCGGAGCCCGTGGAGACGCGGCACACGGCCGACCAGACCGTTGTCTCGGTGGGACCGTAGACGTTCCACAGCTCCGCAATCCCGAGGGGCCGGGAGAGGAGCTTCTCCGCCAGCGCCCGCGGCAGCGCCTCGCCGCCGCAGAGCGCTTTGAGCCCGGGCCTCCCTTTCCAGCCTCCTTCCACCAGCAGCGTCCAGGTGGCCGGCGTGGCCTGGAAGACGGTGGCGCCCGCCGACTCCAGCGTCGCGGCGAGACGGACGGCATCCGCCGCCGTCTCCCGCCCCACCAGCTCGATGCGCGCGCCCACGGTCAAGGGCAGGAGCAGCTCGGTCACCGCGATGTCGAACGACAGCGTGGTCACCGCCACCACCGCGTCCGCCGCCGACATCCCCGGCCGCCGCGCCATCGTGGCCAGGTAGTTGACCACGCCGCGGTGGCGCACTCCGACCCCCTTGGGCCGCCCCGTCGAGCCGGAGGTGTAGATCACGTAGGCCAGGTTCTCCGGCAGGACGATGGGAGAGAGGGATGGGTGAGGCCCTTCCACGCCGGTCTCCTGGAGGCCCTCATCGGTCACCACCACCCGCGCCCGCGCATCCTCCAGGATGTGGGCGAGCCGCTCCTGCGGATGGGCAGGATCGAGCGGCACGTAGGCGCCCCCGGCGCGCAGCACGCCGAGCAGGGCGGCGAGCATCCGTGGCGACCGCTCCATCCGGATCGCCACCAGCACCTCCGGTCCCACACCCATCGCCACCAGCCGCTCGGCCAAGCGGCCGGCCTCGTCCCACAGCTCGCGGTAGGTCCACCGTTCCCCCGCGCAGGAGACCGCCGGCGCCTCCGGTGTCCGCGCCACCTGCGCTCCCACCAGCTCATGGACGCAGAGCTCCTGCGGGAACGCCTCGGCCGTCGCATTCCAGCCGGCCAGGAGCTGGTCCCGCTGCGCCGGCGCGAGGAGCGGCAGGTCGCCGAGCGGGCAGGCGGGGTCGGCCACCGCCCCGGCGACGAGGCAGGCGAAGCGCTCCGCGAGGCGCTCCGCCGTGGTGCCGTCGAACAGGTCGGAGTTGAATTCGAGGGACCCGATGATCCCCTCCGCGCCATCGGTGAGGTACAGCGACACGTCGAATTTCGCCACCGCGCTCTCCGCCGCGACCGGAGTCAGCTCGAGGCCGGGGAGGCGGATCGCTCCGGAAGGGACGTTCTGGAGCGAGAACAGTGCCTGGAAGAGCGGCGAGATGGCGAGATCGCGCTCGTGGACCACCTCCTCGACCAGCCGTTCGAACGGCAGGGCCTGATGGACGTAGGCGTCGAGCGCCCTCTCGCGGACCCGCCCGAGCAGCTCACCAAACGTCGGTGGCGCGCCCGTGAGCGGGATCAATTCGACGCGGAAGGCCAGGAGATTGAGGAAACACCCGATCAGCTCCTCGATCTCCCGCTGGTTGCGCCCGGCCACCGGCGAGCCCACCACCACGTCGTCCTGTCCGGCATGGCGCCCCAGAAGGAGCGCCCAGGCCGCCAGCAGGACCATGAAGGGAGTCGCCGCCTTCTCCCGGCAGAGCGCGGCCAACGCCGGCGAGAGGTCGGGCGCCAGGGCCACCGGCCGGGTGGCGCCGCGGAAGGTCTGCAGGGCCGGGCGCGGCCGGTCCGTGGGCAGCTCCAGCAGGTGGGGCGCCCCGGCGAGCTGCCGGCGCCAGAATTCGATCTCCCCCTGCAGCACGTCGCCCTGCAGCCAGTCCCGCTGCCAGACCGCGTAGTCGGCGTACTGCACGGGCAGCTCGGGCAGGGGAGACGGCCGCTCCTCGAAGAAGGCCTCGTAGAGGACGGCGATCTCGCGCAGCAGCACGCCCATCGACCAGCCGTCGGAGACGACGTGGTGCATGGTCACGAGCAGCAGCCAGTCTCGTTCGCCCAGCCGCAGGAGAGCGAGGCGCAACAGGGGGCCGCGCTGGAGGTCGAACGGCCGTCCGGCCTCCTCCCGCGCGATCTGTCGGACCGCGAAATCGGACCGGTCGCAGAGACCCGTCAGGTCGACCACCGGCAGCTCCACCGCGTGCTCGGCGCGGATCACCTGCACCGGACGGCCGTCGCGCTCGGCGAAGGTGGTGCGCAGCACCTCGTGCCGGCGCACCACCTCGGAGAAGATCCGCGCCAGCCGGTCAGGCTCGACGCCGCCCTGCACGCGCACCCCGAACGGCATGTTGTAGGCCGCGCTGCCCGGCTCCATCCGGTCGAGGAACCAGAGCCGCTGCTGCGCGAAGGAGAGCGGCAGATCCGGTTCTTTCTGATCTCGGGGCCGCGGCACCGGAAGGATCGGCGGCGCCTGGCGGCCTCCCCGGCTCTGCCGCACCGCCCGGGCCAGCTCGGCGACCGTGGGAGATGCGAACAGCTCGCGCAGCGGCAGATCGACGTCGAGGACCGCGCGGATCCGCGACACGACCTGGGTCGCGAGGAGGGAATGGCCTCCCAGCTCGAAGAAGCTGTCGTGCACCCCCACCCGATCGAGCCCCAGCACCTCGGCCCAGATTCCGGCCAGCAGCTCCTCGACCGGATCGAAGGGGGCCGCGGAGCCCTGCGCCTCGTCAGAGATCCGCTCCGGCGCCGGCAGCGCCCTGCGGTCCACCTTGCCGTTGGCGGTCAGCGGCAGCGCCTCCAGGAATACCCAGGCCGACGGCACCATGTACTCGGGCAGCACGCCCTGCAGGGAACGGCGGAGATCGCTCTCGCGCAGGCCGGCAGCGACCACATAGGCCGCCAGCCGGGCATCGCCGGGCTCGTCCCGCCGCACCACAACCGTGCACGCCTCGACACCAGGGAGATGCGAGAGCACCGCCTCGACCTCACCCGGCTCGATGCGGAAGCCGCGGATCTTGACCTGGTCGTCGATGCGCCCCTGGAACTCCAGGACACCGTCCGTCCGGCGGCGCACCAGGTCGCCCGTGCGATAGAGCCGGCCGCCCGGCTCCGCGCTCCACGGGTCCGGCACGAATCGCTCCGCCGTCAGATCCGGACGATTCCAATACCCCCAGGCCAGCCCCTCGCCGCCGAGGAACAGCTCGCCCGTCTGCTCCAGCGGTGCGGGCTGCTGCCACCGGTCCAGCACGACCGCCGTGGTATTCGCCAGCGGCCGGCCGATCGGCACCGTCGTGGCCCCCGGCGGCACCTCGTTGATCGGCTGCCAGGTGGCGAACGTCGTGCTCTCCGTCGGGCCATACATCTGCAACAGCCGCCGCGGCCGGCCCTCCTCCAGCGCCCGGGCGACCAGAGCCGGAGCCGACGCTTCGCCGCCGAACAGCACGCAGCGAGGACCGGCGAGTGCCGCCGGAGCCTCGCGGGCCACCTGGGCGAACAGCGCCGCCGTCAGATGCAGCACCGTCACCCGCTCCCGCTCCAGCCGTTCGGCCAGAACCGCGGGCGCCAGCAGCTCCTCGCGCGAGATCACCACCAGCGCGCCGCCATGCAGCAGCGTCGCCCAGATCTCGAACGTGGCCGCGTCGAAGCTCGTGTTCGCGTTGAATGCCAGCCGATCGTCCGCCCGCAGGGTCAGGTAGTCCGTCTCCATCACCAGGCGCACGATCGCCCGGTGGGACACCGCCACCCCCTTGGGCCGACCGGTCGAGCCGGAGGTGTAGATCACGTAGGCCAGGGCGCTCGCCGGGATCTCCAGAGGCGCCGCGGCGTTCCCCACTGTAGAGACGCCCCGTGGGGCGTCTCCTGCGGCACCCGTGGGAAGCACGATGGAAACTCCCGAGTCCTCCACCAGAAACCGCAGCCGCTCCTCCGGCAGGCCCGGATCGAGCGGCACATAGGCCGCGCCCGCCTTCAGGATGCCCAGCAGCGCCACGATCAGCTCGGCCGAGCGCTCCATCGCCACGCCGACCCGCGCTCCCGGCGCGACGCCCTGCCTCCGGAGGTGCCGGGCCAGGCGGTTGGACTCCTCGTCCAGCCGGCGATAGCTCCAGGTCTCCCCGTTCTCCTCCACCACCGCCGGAGCCTCCGGCGTGGCGGCCGCCACGGCCGCGAACAACCCAGGCAGGCTCGCCTCCCGCGGAAACTCGCTCCGCGTATCGTTGAGCTCCAGCAGAACCTGATGCCACTCCTCCCCTCCCAGCAGCGGCAGCTCTCCGAGCGCCGCGTCCCGGTCCTCCGCCAGAGCGGTCAGCAGAACGGTCAGATGCTCCAGCATCCGCGCCACCCGGACGTCCTCGAAACGCCCGGCGTCATAGCGCAGCGACAGAGTCAGGTCGCGTCCGGGAAGGGCCACCACCATCAGCGGGTAGTTGGCCAGCGAGCTCGCCGCCTCCTCCACGATCTCCAGGTCCGGCAGCGGGCGCGACAGCTCCGCCGGCAGCGTCAGGTTCTCGAACACCAGCACGTGGTCGAACAGCGCCACCCCGGCCGGCACCTCGCTCCACCGCTGCACGTCGACCAGAGGCGCATGCTCCGCGCGGCGCATCGCCACCTGGCTCTCCTGCAACGCGGCGAGCCACTCCCGCACCCGCCGCTCCGGCCGCACCTCCACCCGTACCGGCAAGGTGTTGATGAACGGCCCGATGATCGACTCGACGCCCGGCAGATCCGTCGGCCTCCCAGCCGCCGTCGCGCCGAAAACCACGTCCTCCCGGCCGGTCACCTGCGCCAGCAGCAGGGTCCACGCGCCCTGGACCACCGTGTTCAGCGTCAACCGGTGCCGCCGCGCCACCTCGCGCAATGCGGCGCTGGTGGCCGAAGGCAGCGTGAGATCGCGCCGCCGCGACTCCTGCCAGCTCGGCCCCTCCACCCGGCCCCTTCCATTCGAGGACCCATTCCGGACACCATTCGCGATGAACGTCGGAGCCGTGAACCCCGCGAGACTCTCGCGCCAGAACGCCTCCGCCCTGCTCAGATCCTGGCGCCGCAGCCAGCCGATGTAGTCCGCGAAGCCGCGAGGCTTCTCCTGCCGCGGCTCCCGGCCGGCGGTGAACGCCGCATACGTGCTCAGCAGCTCCTTCAGCACCTGCCCCTGCGACCAGCCGTCGACCACCAGGTGATGCTGGGTCCAGACGAGCTGATGCAGGCCCTTCGCGAGCTCGATGAGCGTCAGGCGCATCAGCGGCGCCTCCGACAGCTCGAACCCCCGGGCGCGGTCCTCGTCCAGGAACCGGGCGAGCCGCTCCCGCTGCTCCTCCACCGAGAGCCCGCGCCACGACTCCCGCGCCACCTCCAGGCCGACGTTCCGGAACACCACCTGCCGCGGTGACTCCAGGTTCTCCCAATAGAACGCGCTGCGCAGGATGCCGTGCCGCTCGACGATGCGCCGCCAGGCCCGCTCGAACACGGGGACGTTCAGCCGGCCGGTCAGGCGCAGGCTCATCTGGAGCACGTAGATCCCCGTGCCCGGGGCGTACAGACTATGGAAGAGCATCGCCTGCTGCATGGGCGACAGCTCATAGATCAGCTCGATATCCGGACTCATCGTAAATTCCAATCCGCCAGAGACACTCGTCCAGAGGATGAACGCGTTCTCACCGGGATCCCCCTCGAAAAACCAGCCGCGGTGGAGGGCGATTCCAATGTACGCACCCTTTAGCCCCTGGCGCCCTGCTCAGATTTATATTTGCTAAACGGCAAAGCCGCGCGAAATAGCCAGAACCACGCAGGTTCTGCGCTGGCTGGAAATCATAACACCGGCCGGGGCGGGCGCCCTTGCCCGCGGGGACTCGGCAGGCCAGTATCTTCTTACGCAAATGCTTCGAGCATCTGGCTCTCCGACGGAGGTCGCAGGATATAACGTTCCGCAAATTCCCGGGCTTGCGGATACTGCGTGGCCCCGATGCGCTCAGCAGCTTTCGTCAGATCATAGGGCGTGTGCTGCAGCTGGATGTGGGGTCCGAGCAAGAGCCAGTCGGCACCTGGCTCGCCAAAGGGCATCCCCACACTGCCCGCGTTGATGACTCGAACCCTTCCGATCCTCCGGTCAAACTGCATATGGCTGTGGCCGCAGACGACGACGGAGGCCTTGGCTTCCTCGAAAGTGGGCACGAGGCGCTCTTCAGGCGTTAAGCGGGTAAAGATATCGGTATCGTTGCGCGGGGTCGCATGGCAAAACAGCACCTCGCCCAGCCCTTGAATCTCGAGACGGAGCGTTTTCGGCCAGCTGGCGATCCAGCGCTCGTGCTCGGGATCGAGCTCCCGCGCCGTCCAGCGCACGGCCTCCCGAGCCTGCTCCGGAACCTCGGGGATCTCCGCGCCTGCCCTCGCCGCAAGGACCACGCGGTCGCCATTGCCCTGGATGAGCTGGACTGGAAGCTCCAGGTCCCGCAACAACGCGAGCGTCTCGCGCGGCATCGGACCCGGAAGCACGTCGCCTCCGACGACGACCTGGTCGACGTCCGCCTGGCGGATCTCTTCGAGGACCGTCTCCAGCGCCGGGAGGTTCCCGTGAATGTCGTAGACGGCAGCGACGCGCACTATGTTCTTCCGCTTTCCACCAGCTCAGATGATCCGAACCAGCCCTTCCGGCGCTCGTCTTCGAGTCGGGCTTCCAGGTACGCCCACAGGGCAGGACAACCGGCTTGGATCGGCGGAGCCACACGGCGAATCACACGTTCATGGCTGATGCCGTTCTCCCTCCAGCTCTGCCCCCCACTGGCCAGGTTGAGCAGGACCGGCATGGCCCGGTCCGCGGCATGGGCGAAACGGGCTTCGGGAGTTTCGGCGGCCTCGAACTCCTGCCACAACGCCAGGAACGCCGAAGAATGCGGCTCCGGCAGCAGACCAAAGATCCGTTGCACCGCCGCCAGCTCGGCCGCCTTGCGCTCTTGCAAACCCTCTTCGGCGTAGAAGATGGTATCCCCGGTATCGATCTCGCCAATGTCATGAACCAGCAGCATCTTGATGACATGATCAATATCGATCGCCGTCTCGGCACAGTGCGCGAGGGAAGCCGCCAGCAGTGCGATCTGCCAGCTGTGCTCGGCGGAATTCTCGTAGCGGTCGAGACCCAGCGGACGGACCTTGCGCGTCACCCCTTTGAGCTTGTCAAGCTCCAGAATGAAGTCGACGATCTGCTGCATGTGCTTATCTCCGCCAGGCGTCTCAGCCAACAACCTTCTTGCCAATCTCGGCGACAAACTCATCGAGGTCCGTCGTCCCGGTGTTGCTGAGGATGATCACGGTGACGTCCGCGTCCAGGAAACGGTACAACTGCGTCTGGGCTCCCATGATCTGCCCCGGCCTTTTGACGACCCTGTATTTCTTGCCATTGACCTTGGTCTCATACGCCCACACACCGTAGCCATAATCGTCGAGACCTGGCGTGACCATGAGAGCAAGGGTCTCCTTCTTCAGCAGCTTCCCCCCAAACAGGGCATTGGAAAACGCCAGGATATCGGTTGCCGTCGAATACATCGCACCAGCGGCATACCAATTCTCGGGATAGACCGGCAGGTCATGGACCATGGCCTTCAGGTCATCTCTGAAGAAATAAGTGTCCGCCAGTCCGTCAAGGATCGTGCTCTGGTGCAGCATACCCGAGCTCTCCATCTTCAGCGGCTGAAGGATCTGGTCCCGGAGGACCTGCTCGTACGGCTTGCCGTGGATGCGCTCGATGATTTTCCCGAGCACGATGTAATCGGCGTTGTTGTAGTCGAAGACTTTGCCCGGGACGTTCACGAGCTTTCCGCTGCAGAACTTGGCCAGGAGCTGGTCGCTCGTGTAGGGCGTCTGATAGACCGGGATTCCGCTCTTTACGGCCGTCTCTACGTCTTTCACCATATCGAAGTTGGCGAGGCCGGAGGTGTGGTTGAGCAGTTGATGGATGGTCACCTGACCCGCCCCCTCCCCCGCATACTCAGGCAAATAGGTACCGATCGTTTTATTGAGGTCGATCTTCTCTTGTTCGTAGAGCTGAAGGACCAGGACCGAGGTAAACGCCTTGGTGATCGAGGCGATCTTGTACTTCGTCTGATTGGTGTTGGGAACTTTGAACGGTCTGTTGGCCAGCCCAAAGCTCTGGGCGAAGCTGATCGCCCCATCCTTCTGGACCAGGATGGAACCATTGAAGTTGTGCTCGTTGGCGTAGGCCGCGACGAAGCTGTCGAGCGTTGCCGACTGCGCGAGCACGATTCGAGGCAGCAACGCGAGGAACAGAAGCACGGATGCGCGGTAGCTCATGGGAGAAGTCTACGGCAGATGGAACCTCAGGAGCCCTCACCCCCGGCCCCTCTCCCGCGAGCGGGAGAGGGGTGAAAGGCGAGCTCCAGCGGCCATTCAGGGCTGGCGAGGGTCTCTCTCACGATCGCGGCCAGGGCGGCGACGGCGGGCTCTCGGAGGAGGTCGTAGTGGTCTCCGGGAAGCTCGTGGATCTCCAGAGAGCCGGCGGCGAGGTTGGTCCAACCGAGGTCGTGCTCGGGCTGAGCTCTTCCGATCGGCCTCTTGCTGGCGCGGATCAGGAGGAGGCGGGTGGAGCCGGGCTCCGGGTTATAGCTGGCGAGGGCCCGGTGGTTGGCCTCGAAGAGGGTATAGCGGCGGGTGAGCTCTCCGGTGTCCAGGCCCGGCGGCAGGAGGCCGGCGGCTTCGGCCTGGGTGGCGAGGTGGTGCAGGAGGTCTTCGGGCTCGCGCTCCAAGAGGTCGGGCGGCAGGCCGGCGAGGTCGATCCCGAGCTGGCGCGCCAGGTCGAAGGCGAAGCTGGCGACGAGGGCTCCTCCTTCCAGGGCTTCGGCGGCTCCGGCGGCAGGGGCGAAGGAGTCGATCAAGAGGACGGCGTCGACGGCTTCTCCCTGGTTTTCGAGCTGGCGCGCCATCTCGAAGGCGACGACGCCTCCCAGCGACCAGCCGGCGAGGGTGTACGGCCCCTCCGGCTGTACCTTGCGCACGCTGTCGAGGTACTCGGCGGCCATGTCTTCGATGGTGGCGAAGGGCTGCTCCCGATCGGGAGCCTGCAAACCATAGACGCTCCGCTCGGGGGCCAGGTGGCGGGCGAGCGGGACGTAGCAGAGGACCTCTCCGCCGATCGGATGGATGCAGAAGAGCGGCGTTCCCTCTCCCGCGGCGAGCTCGACGAGCGCGCTGCGCCGGGTGGGCCCGCCGCCTTCGCGCAGGGCCTGAGCCAGGCGCTCCACGGTGGGATGGCGCAGCAGGGTGACCAAGGGAATGTCGTGGCCGAGGTGGCTGCGCAGGCGCGCGGTGAGCTGCACCGCGAGCAGCGAGTGGCCTCCAAGCGCGAAGAAGTCGTCACGGACTCCCACCGCGGGCAGGCCCAGAACCTCTGCCCAGATGTGCGCGAGCGCCAGCTCCAGGGGGTCGCGCGGGCTGACGAAGGCCGCAGCGCCGCGGGCGTGCTCGGGGGCAGGCAGCGCCTTGCGGTCCACCTTGCCGTTCGGAGTGAGCGGCAAGGCATCGAGCAGCACGAAGGCCGCGGGGAGCATGTACTCCGGCAGCCTCTCGCGGAGCCACGCGGCCAGCGCGGTTTTGGAATCGGTCCGATCGAGGACGACGTAGGCGACCAGCCGGCCATCGCGCACGAGGGCCACGGCGTCGTGCACCGCCGGGTGGCGCAACAGCACCGCCTCGATCTCTCCGAGCTCGATGCGGTAGCCGCGGATCTTGACCTGGTGATCGAAGCGGCCGAGGAAGTCGAAGGCGCCGTCCGGCCGGCGGAAGGCGAGGTCTCCGGTGCGGTAGAGGCGCTCGCCCGGTCCTCCGAAGGGATCTGGTACGAAGCGCTCGGCGGTCAGGTCGGGCCGGCCGAGGTAGCCGCGGGCCAGCCCGTCACCGCCGATGAGGAGCTCGCCGCGGGCTCCCGGCGGGAGGAGCTGGAGGTCCTGGTCGATAACGTAGAGCCGGGTGTTGGCGATGGGGTGCCCGATGGCGATGCGGCCGGAGGGGATCTCTCCCGCCGGCAGGGCGAGCACGGAGCAGCCGACCGTCGTTTCGGTGGGGCCGTATTCGTTGACGACCCGGGTGCCCGGCGCGCCGGTGCGCCAGAGGTCGAGGGCCTCGGCGTAGAGCGTCTCGCCTCCGACGACGAGGGTGGAGACGCGGCGCGCGGCATCGGGGCCGAGCAACCGGCCGAGGACCTCCAGGTGGGCGGGCGTGAGCTTGAGCAGGTGGACGTCCTGCTCCGCTACGGCCGCGGCGAGCCCGTCGATGCCGTCGCTCTCGGGGAGCAGGCGGACCTCGCCTCCGGCGAGGAGCGGCGCGAAGAGCGCGGTGACGGTGAGGTCGAAGCCGATGGACGAATGCACCAGGGAACGGCGCCCCGGGGCGAGGCCGTAGGCGTCCACGCACCAGGCGAGGTAGGCGACCAGGCTGCCGTGCGGGATCATCACTCCCTTGGGGGTGCCGGTGGAGCCGGAGGTGTAGAGGACGTAGGCGAGGCCCGCTTCGCCGGGACCACCCTCACTCCCTGACCCCCTCTCCCACACGCACTCACTCCCGCCCGGGAGGGGGGGAATGACCATCCGGACATGCATCGGCAGCCTCGCCGCCAGATCCTCCTGCGTGAGGACCACGGTGGCTCCGGCGCTGTCGATCAGCGTAGCCAATCGCTCGGCGGGGAGCGCCGGATCCAGGGGGAGGTAGGCGGCTCCGGCGGTGAGGGTGCCGAGGAGACTGGGGAGGAGGTCGAGGGAACGCTCCAGGAAGACTCCGACCCTGTCTTCGGGGCGGATGCCGAGGGCTTGCAGGTGTTGGGCGATCCGGCGAGTGCGGCGCAGCAGATCGGCGTAGGTCAGGGACTGATCGAGGAACGTGACGGCCTTGGCGTCCGGTGTACGGTCAGCCTGGGCGGCGATCAGCTCGTGGAGACAGGCAGCAGGGCGGTCCGCGGCCGTGCCGTTCCAATCGTGCAGGGCCTGCCGTTGCTCCTCGGGGAGGAGGAGCGGCAGAGCGGAGAGGGTCTGGCCGGGGTCCTGGGCGGCGGATGCGAGCAGGGCTTCGAAGCGCGCCAGGAGGCGCTCGGCCGTGGCGCCGTCGAAGAGGTCGGTGTTGTGCTCCAGGGCTCCGGCGAAGCCGTCCGCGTGCTCCTGCACGGTCAGCGTGAGGTCGAGCTTCGCCAGGAGGCTCTCGACGGCGACCGGCTCGAAGGTCAGGCCCGGCACGGCGAGCGGCGGCCTCGCGGCGTTCAGCACGAGCATGACCTGGAAGAGCGGCGCTCGCGAGAGGTCGCGCTCGGCCACCACTTCTTCGACGATCCTCTCGAAGGGGAGGTCCTGGTGGGTGAAGGCGTCGAGGCAGAGGCGGCGCACGCGGGCGAGGAGGTCCCGGAAGGTCGATCCGATCCCTCCGTCGAGGTCGACCCGGAGCGCCACGCTGTTGACGAAGAAGCCGATCAGGTCCTCGATCTCCCGCCGGTTGCGGGCGGCGACGGGGGTGCCGACGACGACGTCGTCCTGGCCCGCGTGGCGGCCGAGGAGGACGGCCCAGGCGGCGAGGAGGGCCATGAAGGGGGTGACTCCTTCCTGCCGGCAGAGCTCGCGCACGGCCGCCGCCGCGGCCGGCGTCAGGAGGCGGGCCGCGGTGGCGCCGTGGAAGGTCTGGACGGCCGGGCGCGGGCGGTCCGTGGGCATCTCCAACACCGCGGGAGCATCGGCGAGCCGCTCTCTCCAGAAGGCGAGCTGCTGGTCGAGGACCGCGCCCTGGAGCCACTCCCTTTGCCAGACGGCGAAGTCCGGATATTGAAGGGGCAGCTCCGGCAAGGGCGAGGGCCGGCCCTGCGCGAAGGCCTCATAGAGCGCTCCGATCTCGCGCAGCAGCACGCCCATGGACCAGCCATCGGAGACGATGTGGTGGAGCGTCAGGAGCAGGACGTGATCCCGCTCGGCGAGGCGCACCAGGGTCAGGCGCAGCAGCGGACCGGTCCGCAGATCGAAGGGACGCCACGCGTCCTCTTGGATGGTTCGCAGCGCCTGCTCCTCCGCATCGACCTGGTCCGCCAGGTCCAGGGTCCGCAGCTCGGGACGCAGCTCGGGATGGATCACCTGCACCGGCTGGCCGTCCACCGCGGTGAACGTGGTGCGCAGCGCTTCGTGCCGGCGCACGACTTCCTGGAAGATGCGCTCCAGCCGATCGACCGACAGCTCGCCGCGCAGGCGCACGGGCATCGGCATGTTGTAGGCGGCGTTGCCCGGCTCGATCTGGTCGAGGAACCAGAGGCGCTGCTGGGAGAAGGAGAGAGGGAACGCCGCGCCGCGGTCTTCGCGCGGGACCGAGGCCAGGGGCGGCGCCGGGAGGCTCTCCCGCTCGCGGGCGGCCCGCACGGCCCGGGCGAGGTCGGCGAGGGTCGGCGCCTCGAACAGCTCGCGCAGCGGCAGGTCGACGCCGAGCACGCCGCGGATCCGCGAGATCACCTGGGTGGCGAGCAGCGAGTGGCCGCCGAGCGCGAAGAAGCTGTCGCGCGCGCCCACCCGGTCGACCTTCAGCACCTCGGACCAGATGCCGGCGAGCAGCTCCTCCACCGGATCGGACGGCGCCACCCAGGTGCCTTCGTCGCCGCGGACCCGCTCGGGCTCCGGCAGCGCGCGGCGGTCGACCTTGCCGTTGGGCGACAGCGGCAAGGCGTCGAGCAGCACGAAGGCCGAGGGAAGCATGTACTGGGGCAGCCTCTCGCGGAGCCAGGCGGCGAGGGCGGGATTGGCATCGGACGGATCGGTCGGATCGGTCCGCTGCAACACCACATACGCCACCAGCCGGCCCTCGCGTGCGAGGGCCACGGCATCGCGCACCGCCGGGTGGCGCAGCAGCACCACCTCGATCTCTCCCAGCTCGATGCGGAAGCCGCGCACCTTGACCTGGTGGTCGGTGCGGCCGAGGAACTCCAGCTCACCCTGCGGGAGCCAGCGCGCCAGGTCGCCGGTGCGGTAGAGGCGGGCTCCGGCGTCTCCGGAGAAGGGATCGGGGATGAAGCGCTCGGCCGTCAGGTCCGGGCGTCCGAGATAGCCGCGCGCGAGTCCCGCGCCTCCGACGCAGAGCTCTCCGGGGTGGCCGGTCGGCTGCGGCAGAAGGGCAGGGGTGAGGACGTAGGTCCGCACGTTCGCGAGCGGCCGGCCGAGGACGGGACGCGGGGCGTCGAGCGCGATCTTCCGCACGGTGGTGTCGACCGTGCACTCGCTCGGGCCGTAGACGTTGAAGACATCGATGCCTCCGAGGTGGCGCAGACGGTCCCAGAGGGCCTGGTCCACGGCCTCGCCGCCCACGAGCACGCGGCCGGGCACCGGCAGCCCGTCCTGTCCCCAGCCGGCGTCGAGCAGGGCCTTGAGCTGGGCCGGGGTGCAGTCGAAGACGTCGACGCGCTGCTCGGCAAGGAAGCGGCCGAGGGCGTCGGCGTCCGCCCGTACCTCGTCCGGCACGAGGCAGAGGGTCCGCCCCTGGGCGAGCTGGATGACCTGCTTGACGGCGCCGTCGAAATAGAGCGGCGCGTTGACGCTCACCCGCAGCCCCGGAGCGGCGCCGCGGTAGACGGTGGCTTCGAGGGCGGCGAGGAGGTTGATGACGGCGCTGTGGCGGATGACCACGCCTTTCGGGGTGCCGGTGGAGCCGGAGGTGTAGATGACGTAGGCGGGACCCTCACCCCCGACCCCGGGTTGAAACCCGGGGCTAAATGAAATGCCGTCCCTGCGGGACGGAGAGACATCCTCCCGCGTCAGCACGACCGTGGGCTTCGCATCGCGCAGCACCTGCTCCAGGCGCGCTTCGGGCTGAGCCGGGTCGAGGACGACGAAGGCTCCTCCGGCTTCGAGGGTGGCGAGGAGGCCGACGATCAGCTCGGGGGAGCGCTCCATGCGGAGGGCGACGCGGGTGTCGGGGCCGACGCCCTGCGCACGCAGGTGGCGGGCCAGGTGCTTCGCTTTCCGGCTCAGCTCGGCGAAGGTGAGGCGCTCGTCGCCGCAGAGCACGGCGGGCACGTCCGGCATGGCCGCGGCCCACCAGTCGATCCTTTCGTGGAGGAGCAGGTCCATGGGCACGGGCACGGCCGTGTCGTTCCACTGGACGAGCAGCTGGTCCTCCTCCGCCGGGGCGAGCAGCGGCAGCTCCTCGACAGGCGTCTCGGGCGCCGCCATGGCCGCGGCGAGCAGGCGCTCGAAATGGCCGAGGAGGCGGTCCAGGGTCGCGGTGTCGAACAGGTCGGAGGCGTAGGTCAGGGTGCCCGCGATCCCACCGTCGTGCTCCTGGAGCGCGAGGGTGAGGTCGAACTTCGCCGTCGCTCCCGGGGCTCCCGCGGGGCTCAGGCGCAGGCCTTCGAGGACCAGGGTCTCCTGCGGGGTGTTCTGGAGGACGAGCATCACCTGGAACAGCGGAGCGTGCGCCAGGCTCCGCTCCGGGGCCAGCTCCTCGACCAGCCGCTCGAACGGGACCTCCTGGTGCGCGTAGGCTCCGAGCGCCGCGTCGCGCGCCCGGCCGAGCAGGACGCGGAACCCCGGCGCGCCGGAGAGGTCGCCGGGGAGCACCAGCGTGTTGACGAAGAACCCGATCAGGCTTTCGATCTCCAGGCGATTCCGGCCGGCGATGGGCGTCCCCACGGCGACCTGTTCCTGTGCGCTGGCGCGAGAGAGCACGCCCTGGAATCCGGCCAGCAGAGCCATGAAGAGCGTCGCTCCCTCGCGGCGGGCCGCGGCGCGCATGCCTTCGGCCAGCTCCGCGGGCAGGCGCACGGGACGCAGACCGCCGCGGAAGCTCTGCACCGGCGGGCGCGGCCGGTCGGTGGGAAGCTCCAGGAGCGGCGGCACGCCGGCGAGCTGGCCGCGCCACCAGGCGAGCTCCCGCTCCAGCACGTCGCCTTGCAGGCGGCTGCGCTGCCAGACCGCGTAGTCGGCGTACTGCACGGGGAGATCGGGGAGCCGCGGCGGCTCGCCCGCGGAGAAGGCGCGGTACAGCTCGGTTATCTCGCGCACCAGGACGCCCATGGACCAGCCGTCGGACACGATGTGGTGCTGGGTCAGGAGCAGGAGGTGCTCCTCCTGTCCGAGCCGCAGAAGGGTCTGGCGCAGCAGAGGACCGCGCCGCAGGTCGAAGGGGCGGACGGCCTCGGCGCGGGCGAGGCGGAGCGCCAGCGCTTCCCGCGCCTCCTCGGCCAGGCCGGAGAGATCGAGGACCGGCAGCGCGGGGGCGCCGGGTGCGCCGATCACCTGCGCCGGCTGCGTCCCCTGGACACCGCGCGGCTCGAAGGTGGTGCGCAGCGCCTCGTGGCGGCGCACGATCGCGGCCAAGATCCGCTCCAGCAGGGGGACCGAGACCCGGCCGGTCAGGCGCATGGCTTGCGGCATGTGGTAGGCCGGGTTGCCCGGCTCGAGCTGCTCCAGGAACCAGAGCCGCTGCTGGGCGAAGGAGAGGGGGAGATCCCCCTCGCGCGGCACCGGAGCGATGGGCGCCGCCTGCGCGCCCTCTCCCTGCTGCGCCTCGCGCACGAGCCGGGCCAGCCCCGCGATGGTCGGTGCCCCGAACAGGCGCCGGAGCGGCAGCTCGACCCCGAGGACGTCGCGCACCCGCGACACGACCTGGGTGGCGAGCAGCGAGTGTCCACCGAGGGAGAAGAAGTCGTCGTGGACGCCGACGCGATCAACCCGCAGCACCTCGGCCCAGATCCCGGCGAGCAGCTCTTCGACCGGGTCGGACGGCGGCACCGAGCCCGCCTCCTCCGCCGCGCGGACCGGCTCGGGCTCGGGCAGGGCCTTGCGGTCCACCTTGCCCGTGGCGGACAGCGGGAACGCGTCGAGCACGACGAACGCGGAGGGGACCAGGTGCTGCGGCAACCTCTCGCGGAGCCAAGCGGCCAGCGTGGATTTGGGATCGGTCCGATCGGTCCGATCGAGGACAACGTACGCCACCAGCCGGAGGTCTCCCGCGGCGGAGGGGCGGGCCAGTACCACGGTCTCGCGGACGGCCGGGTGCCCGCCGAGCACGGCCTCGATCTCTCCCGGCTCGATGCGGAAGCCGCGGATCTTGACCTGCTGGTCGACGCGGCCCAGGAAGTCCAGGCCGCCATCAGGCCGCCGCCGGGCGCGGTCGCCTGTGCGGTACATCCGCGCGCCGGGCGGCCCCCAGGGATCGGGCAGGAAGATGGCGGCGGTCTGATCAGGGCGCCCCAGGTACCCGCGGGTCACTCCCGCGCCGCCGATGTAGATCTCTCCGGGAACGTCCAGCGGCACGGGGGCGAGCCGGCCGTCCAGCAGATAGAGCCCGGTGCCCGGAAACGGCCGGCCCAAGGGGGCGCCGGCCAGCGAGGAGACCTCCGCCTGCCGGCCCGCCAGCTCGAAGACGGACACCACCACGGTCGTCTCGGTCGGGCCATAGCAGCTGACCAGCCGCGTCTCCGGAGCCACGATGCGCGCCCACTGCCGCACGGTCTCGGGCGCCAGCCCCTCGCCGCCGGTCAGGAACCGGCGCAGCGTGGGGCCGAACCGCAGGCCGGCCCGGTCCAGCTCCTGGACCATCTGGCGCCAGAGCGCCGCCGGGAAATCCACCACGCTCACCGATTGCTCGGTGCAAAGGCCCAGCAGATCCCGCGCCGACAGCGCCGTGGGATCGGGATGCAGGATCACGGCTGCTCCACGGATCAGGGCCGGCCAGATCGTGATCGCCGCGGCGTCGAACGAAAGCGATGAGAACTGGAGCGACCGGTCGCCCGGACCGATCTCCAGAGTGCCGGCCATGGCCTGGGTGAAGGCCGCGAAGCTCCCCTGCGTGGCGACCACGCCCTTGGGCTTGCCGGTGGAGCCGGAGGTGTAGATGACGTAGGCCGAGCCCTCACCCCCGGCCCCTCTCCCGCAAGCGGGAGAGGGGTGTGGGTTAGCCAGGACGGCTTCTCCGGACATATCGATAATTTTCAAACCTGCACCCCTCTCCCGCTCGCGGGAGAGGGGCCGGGGGTGAGGGCCACCCTCGAACAGCCCCGCCGTTTCCGTCTCCGCCAGGACGAGCTCCACCCCGGCATCCTCGAGCATCCAGGCCAGGCGCTCGGCCGGCCAGGCGGGGTCGAGGGGGACGTAGGCGCCTCCGGCCCGCAGGACGGCGAGGAGGCTCACGATCAGCCGCGGCGAGCGCCGGAGGCAGATCGCGACGCGGACCTCGGGACCGGCGCCCAGCTCCCGCAGCGCCTGGGCCCAGCGCGCGGACCGGCGATCCAGCTCGGCGTAGGAGAGGACCTCCCCCGGCTCCCCCGCGAAGATCACGGCCGGTGCCTCCGGAGCCAGGGCGACCCGCTCGGCGAACAGCGCGGGAAGGGTGGCTTCAGGCGGTGCGGCGGCGCGGGTCTCGTTCGGCTCGACGAGTGTCTGCTGCAGCTCCGCCGGCAGGAGGAGCGGCAGGTCGTCCACGCTCTGGCCAGGATCGGCCATGGCGCCGTCCAGCAGGGCCTCGAAGCGGGCCAGCAGGCGCGCCGCCGTGCTGCCGTCGAACAGGTCCATGCTGTGCTCCAGGACGCCGGCGAAGACGCCCTCCCCCTCCCCCAGGGAGAGGGTGAGGTCGAACTTGGCGACGCCGCTGTCCAGGCTGATCGGCGCGAGCGAGAGCCTGGGCAGATTCAGCGCGCCCACCGGAGCGTTCTGCAGGACGAACAGCACCTGGAAGAGCGGCGGCACGGCGAGGTCGCGTTCGGGGACCAGCTCCTCGACGAGCCGCTCGAACGGGACGTCCTGGTGGGCGAAGGCGTCGAGAGCGGTCTCGCGCACCTTCCTGACCAGTGCGGCGAACGTCGTTCCGGCGTCCAGCTCGACCCGGAGGACGAGGGTGTTGACGAAGAAGCCGATCAGGTCCTCGATCTCCCGTCGGTTGCGGCCGGCGATGGGCGTGCCCAGCAGCACGTCGCGCTGGCCCGCATGGCGCCCCAGCAGGACGGCCCAGGCCGCGAGGAGGGCCATGAACGGGGTCGCGCCCTCGCGCCGGCAGAGCTCCTGGACCCTCTCGGACAGGGGGCGCGGCAGGGCCGCGGGGCGCGAGACGCCGCGGAAGGTCTGCACCGCCGGGCGCGGCCGGTCCGTGGGCAGCTCCAGCACGCGCGGCGCGCCAGCAAGCCGCCGCTTCCAGTAGTCGAGCTGCTCCTCCAACACGGCGCCCCGCAACCATTCCCGCTGCCAGACGGCGAAGTCGGCGTATTGCAGGGGAAGCTCGGGCAGGGGGGAGGGCCGGCCCTCTGCGAACGCCGGGTAGAGCGCCGCCACCTCGCGCAGCAGGACGCCCATCGACCAGCCGTCGGAGACGATGTGGTGCATGTTGAGGAGCAGGACGTGCTCGCTGCCGGCCAGCCGCAGGAGGAGCAGGCGCAGCAGCGGCCCCGTCCGCAGGTCGAACGGCTGCCGGGCGTCCTCCCGGAGGCAGGCCCAGGCCTGCGCCTCGCGCTCCGCCTCTGGCAGCACGGTCAGATCGAGGAGCGGGAGCTCCAGGCGCATCTCCGCGGCGATCACCTGCACCGGCGCCCCGGCCTGGACGGCGAAGGTGGTGCGCAGCGCCTCGTGCCGCCGGACGATCTCGGTGAAGACGCGCCGCAGCAGCCCGGGATCGATCTCTCCGGTCAGGCGCAGGGCGAGCGGCATGTTGTAGGCCGCGCTGCCGGGATCGAGCTGGTCGATCAGCCAGAGCCGCTGCTGGGCGAACGAGAGGGGCGGATCCCCGGCGCGCACGGCCCGCTCCAGGGAGACCTCTCCTCCCCCGGGCCGCAGAGCCGACCGCACCGCCCGCGCCAGCTCCGCCACGGTCGGCGACTCGAACAGGCGCCGCAGGGGCAGCTCCACGCCGAGCACGCTACGCAGGCGCGACATCACCTGGGTGGCGAGGAGCGAGTGGCCGCCGAGCGCGAAGAAGTCGTCGTGCACGCCCACGCGCTCGCGCCCCAGCACCTCGGCCCAGACCCCCGCCAGCAGCTCTTCCACCGGGTCCGACGGCGCCACGAAGCCTTCGTCACGCGATTGCGCCGGCGCCGGCAGGGCCTTGCGGTCGACCTTGCCGTTGGGCGTCAGCGGCAGGGCCTCCAGCACCACGAAGGCCGAGGGGAGCATGTACTGGGGCAGCCTCTCGCGGAGCCAGGCGGTGAGAGCGGATGTTGCATCGGGCCGATCGGTCGGATCGGTCGGATCCAGGACCACGTAGGCGGCCAGCCTGCCATCGCGCACGAGGGCCACGGCCTCGCGTACTGCCGGATGGCTGCCGAGCACCGCCTCGATCTCCCCCAGCTCGATGCGGAAGCCGCGGATCTTCACCTGGTTGTCGATGCGGCCGAGGAACTCGACGGGACCGTCCGCCCGGCGCCGCACCAGGTCGCCGGTGCGGTAGAGGCGCTCGCCCGATTGTCCAGGAGGGGGCCAGGGGTGGGGGATGAACCGCTCGGCGGTCAGCTCCGGCCGGTTCCAATACCCGCGGGCCAGGCCGTCTCCGCCGAGGAACAGCTCGCCGGCCATGCCTGGCGGCACCGGCCGCTGCGCGCGGTCCAGGACCCAGAGGCTCGTATTGGCGAGCGGGAGGCCGATGGGGACCGTGGCGGCGTCCGGCGGCAGATCCGTGACGTGATGCCAGGACGCGAAGGTCGTGCTCTCGGTCGGACCGTAGACGTGCAGAAGCCGCTCCGGCGCGTCCTGCTCCAGGGCCAGGGCAACCGCGCCCCGGTCCGCGGCCTCGCCGCCGAACAGCACGTGGCAGAGACCCGAGAACGCACCCGGCGCCTGCCGCGCCACCTGGTTGAACAGGGCCGTGGTGAGGAACAGGGCCGTCACCTGCCGGCGCAGCAGGAGCGCCGCGAGCGCCGCGGGCTCCAGCGCCACCTCGCGCGGGACCACCACCACCGCGGCGCCATTGAGCAACGCCCCCCAGATCTCGAACGTAGCCGCGTCGAAGCTGATGTTCGACAGGTGGGCCACGCGGTCGCCGGGACCGAGGCGCACGTAGCTGGTCTCGCGCACCAGCCGGACGACGGCCCGCTGCGGCACGGCCACTCCCTTGGGCTGGCCGGTGGAGCCGGAGGTGTAGATGAGGTAGGCGAGGCGGTGGTGGCCACCGCCCTCCCAGGACTCCAAGGACTCCAAGGACTCCAAGGCGGCGGCGGTCACGTCGACGAGGGCCCGGGGATCGGGGATCAGGGGCTCCATCCGCCCCCGGGTCGGCTCGTGGACCAGCACGAGCCGCGCCCCGCTGTCAGTCATCAGGAAAGCCAGGCGCTCGTCGGGATAGCCGGAGTCGAGCGGCACGTAGGTGCCGCCGGTCTTCACGATCGCCACGATGCCCAGGATCAGCTCGAGCGACCGCTCCATGGAGATCCCCACGGCGGCCTCGGGTCCCGCGCCGAGCGACCGCAGCCGGCGCGCCAGGCGAGTGGACTCTTCGTCGAGCCGGCGGTAGCTCCAGACCTCGCCGTCCGCGGCCACCACGGCCGGTGCCTCGGGCATCTCCCGGGCCACCTCGGCGAACAGCTCGGCGAGGCCGGTCTCGCGCGGATAGACGGTCCGCGTGTCGTTGTGCTCCACCAGCGTCTGGTGGCGCTCCGCGGGCAGGAGGAGCGGCAGCTCGTCGATCGGCTGTGCCGGCTTCTCCACGGCCGCCTCCACCAGGGCCGCGAAGCGGGCCAGCAGGCGCTCCGCCGTGGTGCCGTCGAACAGGTCGGTGTTGTACTCCAGCGCCGCGACGAAGCCGTCCGGCCCCTCCCAGAGGGCGAGCGAGAGCTCGACTTTCGCGGTCCCGGTCTCCACGCCGAGCGGCGCCAGGGTGAGCCCCGGGAGGCCGATCGCCTGCCGGGGAGCGTTCTGGAGGGCGAGCATCGCCTGGAAGAGCGGCGGACGGGAGGGATCGCGCTCGGGGACGACCTCCTCGACGATCCGCTCGAAGGGGAGGTCCTGATGCGCGAACGCATCGAGCGCCGTGGCGCGGACCTGCCGCAGGATCGATCCGAACCCCCGCTTGCCCTCCGGACGCAACGCGACGCGCAGGACGAGGGTGTTCACGAAGAACCCGATCAGCCCCTCGATCTCCCGCCGGTTGCGCCCGGCGACCGGCGTGCCCACCAGCACCTCCTCCTGCCCCGCGTGACGGCCGAGCAGGATGGACCAGGCGGCCAGCAAGGCCATGAAGGGCGTCGCTCCCTCGCGCCGGCACAGCTCCTGGAGGGCCGCGGACGGCGCGGCCGGCAGGGTCCGGATGCGCGAGGCGCCGCTGGAGGTCTGCACCGGCGGGCGCGGGCGGTCCGTTGCGAGGTCCAGCGCGCGGGGCGCCCCGGCGAGCCGCTCCTTCCAGTACCCGAGCTGGGCTTCCAGAGCCGCGCCCTGGAGCCAGCTCCGCTGCCAGACCGCGAAGTCGGCGTACTGGACCGGGAGCTCGGGCAGCGGCGAGGGCCGTCCCTGCGCGTAGGCCGCGGAGAGCGCCGCGACCTCGCGCAGCAGCACGCCCATGGACCAGCCGTCCGAGACGATGTGGTGCATCGTCATCAACAGCACGTGCTCCCGCGCGGCCAGGCGCAGCAGGGTGAGGCGCAGCAGCGGCCCCCGCCGGAGGTCGAACGGGCGCCGCGCCTCCGCGAGAGCGAGCTGGCGCGCCCGCGCGTCCCGCTCCCCCTCCGGCAGGCCGATCAGATCGACGAGCGGGATCTCCGGCCGCGACAGCGGATCGATCACCTGCACCGGCCGGCCGTCGCGCGCGTCGAAGGTGGTGCGCAGCGTCTCGTGGCGGCGGACGATCTCGGCGAAGACCCGCCCCAGCAGGCGGGGCGCGACCTCGCCGCGCAGGCGCACGGGGAACGGCATGTTGTAGGCGGGGCTCCCCGGCTCGAGCTGATCGATGAACCAGAGGCGCTGCTGGGCGAACGAGACCGGCGGATCGTCCTCGCGCGGCACGGGCCTGAGGGGAGGGGCCGGCACAACCAGCGCGCCCGGCCGGTCTTCCCGCATCGCCCGGGCCAGCCCGGCCGCGGTGGGCTGCTCGAACAGCCGCCGCAGCGGCAGCTCCGCCCCGAGAACGTCGCGCAGGCGCGACACCACCTGCGTGGCCAGCAGGGAGTGTCCACCCAGGGCGAAGAAGTCGTCGTTGACACCGACGCGCTCGCGCCCCAGCACCTCGGCCAGGACGCCGGCCACCAGCTCGGCCAGCGGATCAGGCACCCCCGCGGAGCTGGCCGGAGCCGTTCCCGCCATTTCCGGTGCCGGCAGCGCCTTGCGGTCGACCTTGCCGTTGGGCGTGAGCGGCAGCGCCTCCAGCACCACGAAGGCCGAGGGCACCATGTAGTCGGGCAGCCGCTGGCGAAGCCGGGCGGCGAGAGCGGGTTTGGCATCGGACCGATCGGTCGGATCGGTCCGATCGGTCCGATCCGCCTGATCCGTCCGATGCAACACCACATACGCGGCCAGCCGGCCTTCGCGCACCACCACCGCGCACGCCTCGACTCCGGGCAGCTCGGCGAGCACCGCCTCGACCTCTCCGGGCTCGATGCGGAAGCCGCGGATCTTGACCTGGCTGTCGATGCGGCCCTGGAACTCCAGGACCCCGTCCGGCCGGCGGCGCACCAGGTCGCCGGTGCGGTAGAGCCGGCCGCCCGGCTCCGCGCTCCAGGGATCGGGCACGAAGCGCTCGGCGGTCAGGTCCGGGCGGTTCCAGTACCCCCACGCCAGACCCTCGCCGCCGAGGAAGAGCTCCCCGGTCGCTTCCAGGGGCGCGAGCCGCTGCCACGGGTCGAGCACGTACGCCGTGGTGTTTGCCAGCGGCCGGCCGATCGGCACGGTCGCGGCCTCCGGCGGCACCTCCGCGACCGGGTGCCAGGTCGCGAAGGTGGTGCTCTCCGTCGGGCCGTACATCTGCAACAGGCGCCCCGGCCGGCCGGCTTCGAGAGCGCGGGCGACCGCGGCCGGGGCCGAGGCCTCGCCGCCGAACAGCACGCAGCGCAGCGGCCGGAAGGCCTCCGGCGCCTCCCGCGCCACCTGGGCGAACAGGGCCGCGGTCAGGTGCAGCACCGTCACCCGCTGGCGCCGGAGGTGCTCCGCCAGAGCCTTCGGCGCCAGGAGCAGATCGCGCGGGATCACGACGAGGGCCGCGCCGGAGAGCAGCGTCGCCCAGATCTCGAAGGTGGCCGCGTCGAAGCTGGGATTGGCATTGAAAGCCAGCCGGTCCTCCGGCCCCAGCCTCAGGTAATCCGTCTCGCGCACCAGGCGCACGATGGCGCGGTGGGACACGGCGACTCCCTTGGGACGGCCGGTCGAGCCGGAGGTGTAGATGATGTAGGCGAGGGCGTCGGGACCCCCTACTGTAGAGACGCCCCGTGGGGCGTCTCCTTCCGAGATGCCCGCGGCACCGCAGGGATCTTTGGGGAAGAATGGTGCCGCCGCAGGAGACGCCCCACGGGGCGTCTCTACAGTGGGGAGGATCTCCATCGGGCAGAAGGGCGTTTCGTTCGCTTCCAGCACCACCTCCGCCCCCGTATCCTCCAGCAGAAAAGCGCGGCGCTCCTCCGGCAGGCCGGGATCGAGCGGCACGTAGGCGGCTCCGGCCTTGAGAATGCCCAGGAGCGCGACGATCAGGCCGGCCGAACGCTCCATCGCCACCGCCACGCGCGCTCCCGGTGCCACGCCCCGCGCCCGGAGATGCCGGGCCACGCGGCTCGACGCCTCGTCCAGCCGGCGGTAGGTCCAGACCTCCCCGTCCGCCTCCACCACCGCCGGAGCTTCCGGTGCGGCGGCCACCTGGGCCGCGAACAGCACGGGGAGGCTCGCCTCGCGCGGGTCATCGCTCCGCGTGTCGTTGTGCTCCCGCAGGAGTTGGTGCCGCTCTCCCGGGAGCAGCAGCGGCAGATCGTCCAGGGACCGGTCGGGATCGGCGGCCGCGGCCTCCAGCAGGGCCGCGAAGCGGGCCCAAAGGCGCTCGGCGGTGCTGCCGTCGAAGAGATCCGTGTTGTGCTCGATCACGCCGGCGATCCCGGCCGGGGTCTCGGCCAGGGTCAGCGCCAGATCGATCTTCGCCACCCCGCTCTCCGACGCGACCGGCGCCAGCGACAGACCCGGCACGGCCAGCTCTCCCGCCGGTGCGTTCTGCAGCGCGAACAACACCTGGACGAGCGGCGGGATGGAGAGGTCCCGCTCGGCGACGAGCTCATCGACGAGCCGCTCGAACGGGAGATCCTGATGCGCGAAGGCGTCGAGGGCCGTCCGGCGCACCCGCTCCAGCAGCTCCTTGAAGGACGGATTCCCCGAGAGATCCGAGCGCAAGACCAGAGTGTTGACGAAGAACCCGATGAGCCCCTCGATCTCTCGCCGGTTGCGCCCGGCGATGGGCGAGCCCACCAGCACCTCCTCCTGGTCCGCGAGGCGCCCGAGCAGAACCGTCCAGGCCGCCAGCAGGGCCATGTAGGGAGTGACGCCCTCCTGCCGGCCGAGCGCGGCCACCGCGGCCGAGAGGGAGCCGGGCAGGGCGACCGGCCGCATCCGGCCGCGGAAGGTCTGCACGCCCGGGCGCGGCCGGTCCGTGGGCAACGCCAGCACCTGGGGTGCGCCGGCAAGCTGCCGCTTCCAGTGATCGAGCTGCCCCCGCAGCACCTCCCCTTGCAGCCAGCCCCGCTGCCAGACCGCGAAGTCGGCGTACTGCACGGGCAGCTCCGGCAGGGGGGACGGCCGGCCCTGCGCGAACGCTTCGTGGAGCGCGGCGATCTCCCGCAGCAGCACGCCCATGGACCAGCCGTCGGAGACGATGTGGTGCACGGTCAGGAGCAGCAGATGGTCTCGCTCCTCCATCCGCACCAGCGTCAGGCGCAGCAGCGGGCCTCCCTGGAGGTCGAAGGGGCGTCCGGCCTCTTCGCGGGCGAGAGCCCGCGCCCGCGCCTCCCGCTCCACCGCCGGCAGACCGGTCAGGTCCACGAGCGGGAGATCGAGAGGGTGAGAGGCCGCGATCACCTGCACCGGCCGGCCGTCGCGCGCCAGGAACGTCGTGCGCAGCGCCTCGTGCCGCCGCACGATCTCGCCGAAGATCCGCTCCAGCAGGGCCCGCGCCAGCTCGCCGCGCAGGCGCACGGGCGACGGCATGTTGTAGACCGGGTTGCCTGGCTCGAGCTGATCGACGAGCCAGAGGCGCTGCTGGGCGAAGGAGAGCGGCAGATCGCCCTGCCGGGGACCGGGGACGAGGGGCGGCGCCTGGCTCGGAGCCGCGTGGAGCCCCGCCCGCACCACCTGGGCCAGGCCGGCCACGGTCGGGGTCTCGAACAGGTGGCGCAGCGGCAGGTCCGCGCCCAGCACGTCGCGGACGCGGGACGCCACCTGCGTGGCCAGCAGCGAGTGCCCGCCCAGGGCGAAGAAGTCCTCGTGGATCCCCACCCGCTCGCGCCCCAGCACCTCGGCCCAGATCCCGGCCAGCAGCTCCTCGACCGGGTCCGTGGGCGCGGCGAAGCCATCCACCGTGGAGGGCTCCGGCTCGGGCGCCGGCAGCGCCTTGCGGTCCAGCTTGCCGTTCGGCGTCAGCGGCAGCGCCTCCAGCACCACGAAAGCCGAAGGCACCATGTACTCCGGCAGCCGCTCCTGGAGCCACGCGGCAAAAGCGGGTTTTGAATCAGTCCGATCAAGGACGACATACCCCACCAACCGGCGAGCCCCAGGCGCTTCCTCGCGCACCACTACCGCGCAAACGCGCACCTCCGGGTGGCCGGCGAGCACCGCCTCGACCTCGCCGGGCTCGATGCGGAAGCCCCGAATCTTGACCTGGTGGTCGACCCGGCCCTGGAACTCCAGAGCTCCGTCCGGCCGGCGGCGCACCAGGTCTCCGGTGCGATAGAGCCGGCCGCCCGGCACCGCGCTCCACGGGTCGGGCAGGAACCGCTCCGCCGTCAGGTCCGGGCGGTTCCAGTACCCCCAGGCCAGCCCGTCTCCTCCAATGAACAGCTCCCCGGTCCGCTCCAGGGGCGCGAGCTGCTGCCAGCAGTCCAGCACGTGGACCGTCGTGTTGGCCAGCGGCCGGCCGATCGGCACCGTCGCGGCCCCTGGCGGCACCTCGGCGACCGGGTACCAGGTCGCGAAGGTGGTGCTCTCGGTCGGGCCGTACATCTGGAGGAGCCGCCGCGGCCGGCCGGCCTCCAGCGCGCGGGCGACCGCGGCCGGGGCCGAGGCCTCGCCGCCGAACAGCACGCAGCGCGGAAAGGAGAGAGCCGCCGGGGCTTCCCGCGCCACCTGCGCGAACAGGGCCGCCGTCAGGTGGAGCACCGTCACCCGCTGCCGCTGGATATCCTCCACGAGAGCGGCCGGCGCCAGCAGGAGATCGCGCGGGATCACCACGAGAGCGGCGCCCGCAAGGAGCGTCGCCCAGATCTCGAAGGTCGCCGCGTCGAAGCTGACGTTGGCGTTGAAGGCGAGCCGGTCCTTTGGTCCGAGCGTCAGGTCATCCATCTCACGCACCAGGCGCACGATGGCCCGGTGGGAGACGGCGACGCCCTTGGGCCGGCCGGTCGAGCCGGAGGTGTAGATGATGTAGGCGAGGGCGTCCGGATCCCCCACTGTAGAGACGCCCCGTGGGGTGTCTCCTTCCGAGATGCCCGCGGCACCGCAGGGATCCTTGGGGAAGAATGGTGCCGCCGCAGGAGACGCCCCACGGGGCGTCTCTACAGTGGGGAGGATTTCCTGCGGGCCATCCAGCACCACCGCCGCTCCCGTGTCCTCCAGCAAGAACGCCCGGCGCTCTTCCGGGGCACCAGGGTCGAGCGGCACGTAGGCGGCTCCGGTCTTCAGGATGCCCAGGAGCGCCACGATCAGGCCAGCCGAGCGCTCCATCTCCACGGCCACGCGCGCTCCCGGCCTCACCCCCCGAGTCCGGAGGTGTTCGGCCAGGCGGCTCGACGCCTCGTCCAGCCGGCGGTAGGTCCAGACCTCCCCGTCCGCCTCCACCACCGCGGGCGCCTCCGGCGTCGCGGCCACCCGCGCCGCGAACAGCGCGGGGAGGCTCGCCTCGCACGGATCGTCGCTCCGCGTGTCGTTGTGCTCCCAGAGGATCTGGTGCCGCTCCGCGTCGCCCAGCAGCGGCAGGTCCTCCAGAGCCGTGTCCCGGTCCTCCGCGAAGGCGGCCAGCAGCACCGCCAGATGCTCCAGCATCCGGGCGATCTCCACCGGCTCGAAGCGCCCCGCGTCGTAGCGCAGCGACAGCGTCAGGTCCCGGCCCGGCAGGGCCACCACCATCAGGGGGTAGGTGGCCAGCGAGCTCGCCGCCTCCTCCACGACCTCCAGGTCCGGCAGCGGTCGCGACAGCTCCGCCGGCAGCACGAGGTTCTCGAACACCAGGACGTGATCGAACAGTGCCACGCCGGCCGGCAGCTCGCTCCACCTCTGCACGTCGACCAGCGGCGCGTGCTCAGAGCGGCGCGTCTCCACCTGGCGCGCCTGGAGCGCGCCGAGCCATTCCCGCAGCCGACGCTCGGGCCGCACCTCCACCCGCACGGGCAGGGTGTTGATGAACGGGCCGACGATCGACTCCACCCCGGGCAGATCCGCCGGCCGCCCGGCCACGGTGGCGCCGAAGACCACGTCCTGCCGGCCGGCCGTCCGGGCCAGCAGGAGGGACCAGGCCCCCTGCACCAGCGTGTTCAGGGTCAGGCGGCGACGCCGCGCAACCTCGCGCAGCGCGGCGCTCGCGGCCGTCGGCAGCGCGAGATCCCGCCGCCGCGACTCCCGCCAGGTCGGCCTCTCCAAACGACCGTCTGCGATGAACGTGGGCGCGGTGAAGGCCGCGAGGCTCGCGCGCCAGAACGCTTCGGCCTTCCCCGCGTCCTGACGCCGCAGCCAGGCCATGTAATCGGCGAAAGCCCGCGGCGTCTCCAGCCGCGGCTCCCTCCCTCCGGCGAAGGCCGCGTAGGCGGCCAGCAGCTCCTGGAGCACCCGCCCCTGCGACCAGCCATCCACGATCAGGTGATGCTGCGTCCAGACGAGCTGGTGGATCTCCGGGCCGAGCTCGAACAGCGCAAGGCGCATCAGCGGCGCCTCGGCCAGCTCGAACCCCTTCTCCCGGTCGGCGTCGAGGAATTGGGTGAGACGCGCCCGCTGCTCGTCTGGCGCGAGGCCGTGCCACGACTCCCGGGCCACCTCCAGGCCCACCCGCCGGAAGACCACCTGCCGCGGCGCCTCCAGGTTTTCCCAGAAAAAGGCCGTGCGCAGGATGGCGTGCCGCGCGACGACGTGGTGCCAGGCCTGCTCGAAGGCGGAGACGTCCAGGCGGCCGGTCAGCCGCAGGCTGGTCTGGAGCACGTAAACGCCCGAGCCGGGGGCGGCCAGGCTATGGACGAGCATCGCGTGCTGCATCGGCGAAAGCTCGTAGATGATCTCGATATCCGTCGTCTTATTCATCGTCCTTCCGAGCGGAGCGCAGAGCTCTCTCCTGGTGACACACTCCTCGAATGTTGTGTGCTCTCGACTTCTGATGTGCTGCTGGAAAGGTCAAGCGAGCTGGCGAGATCCGGATCCGCCTCCGCACGCTCCCGCGGACCGCAAGAGCGGGACAACCGGGCTCCCCCCCGGGGATGTCCCAACCGCGCTTCACAACCTTCTCATCTGCCTCTTCGCGTTGAGTTTACGGCTGGGAGCGCCGCGGGATCATACCCCGGAAAGTTGAAAAGGGGGGATGGCTCGTGGCCATACCCCCCAACTGAAGCTGCAAGCGCGAGCCAAGCTACTCCGTCGCCGGCGCCGCCGTGTCGGGCGCTATGGCGGCGCCCCGCTTCAGCGGTTTGCCGTCCAGCCCGACCAGCCGGATTCGCGGCTGGCTGCGGAAGGGCTGCAGACCGAACTCCACCAGCTTCTCCGCCCGGTTGCCGTAGTGCTGCTTCACGCCGGCATCCAGGAAGGCCACCAGCGTGTTCCCCTCCTTCATGACCTCCGCGAGGCGCTTCGAAACCTCCTGCTTCCGGGCCGTCAGGGCTGCCTGCTCCGTCGTGAGATCCGCCGCGAGAACCCGCAACTCCTTGAGCCGCAACTGCTTGGTTTCGAGGTGCGGGAGCTCTGTCGCGTTGGCGCTGAGCGCAGCGTCCCGCCGCTCCCATTTCTTCTGATCCTGTCCGTAGGGTGCCATTGGTTTTCTCCTCTCTGTTCGTTGTTTTCGCGGGCCGCTCGGCCCATCCGAGCTGCTCCGCATCCAGACTTCGGCGACGTCCTATGAGTGCTTGCTGGGCCCCATGTAGTCCGTCACCGTCGTCATGGCGTCATGATACGAACAGTCGAGAGGCGTGTCAAGACTCCAATGTAATCTCTTCGCGCACACATGGCGGCGCAAATCTCGCGCAGCAGATCGAGGCCCTCCGGTTGAACCAGCGAGGCTTCCGGTGGAGCGAGGGGGAACGGGAGAGGCATGCAGCTCAACAGCAGAGCCCTCCCGTTGAACGGGAAGGCTCTCCCGTTGAACCGTCATGCAGTACTTGTTCACGGGAGCGGGCTCCCATTCAACGGTTGTGGAGTACTTGCTCACGGGAGAGCCCTCCCGTTGAGCCGTTGTGGAGTACGTGCTCACGGGAGAGGCTTCCCGTTGAGCGGTCATACAGTACTTGCTCACGGGAGAGCCTTCCCGTTCAACGGTTGTGGAGTACTTGTTCACGGGAGAGGCCTCCCGTTGAACGGTTGTGGAGTATTTGCTCACGGGAGCGCCCTCCCGTTGAACGGGAGAGCTCTTCTGTTCAATGGGAGAGGGTTGCTGTTGAACGGCGGCGCAGTCCGCTCCAAGGCGAGCTCGCTCTGGTCCCAGCAATCCGAACGGGCTCCTCGCGCGTAGTCCTCTGGTACGCGATAGAGTCTCGCCCGGACCAGCTTTTCAGGCGCCCCGCGACGCCATGATCGAACCTACCACCCAGAGCTATCTCGCCACCACGGTCGACGTGGCCGCCCAGAACTGCCGCCTGCGACAAGACCGCCGCGAATCTCGCTCGGCCGCGACGACATCTACATCTCGGGATCGACCTGGTTCTACGACGGCGGCGGCTGCTGCTGAGGATCTGTCACTCGGCTTCGGTGAGAACCGGCCGGAACCATGGAAAACCTGAAACCCCGAGTCGTCCTTGGTAGCGGACATAGGATCGACGCCCCCGGCAGGATGAACCCCCGCTTCCCGCCGGAAAGGGAGACAGCTGTCGGCGAGGCCATGGTGCGGCAGCTCGACAAGTGGGGCGTCGGCACTGGCGATCTGGCGATCTGCGGCGGAGCCAATGGCACGGATATTCTCTTCGCGGAGATCTGCCGCGACCGCGGTGCCCGGATTCTTCTGCTCCTCTCTTTTCCGGTGGAACGCTTCATCGAGGAATCCGTCGAGATCCCTGGGACCGCATGGATCGAGCGCTTCCGAGCACTCATGCGCGATGCCCGCTGCGAGATCCGAATTCAGGAGGATTGGCTCGGGCCCCTTCCCGAGCACATGAGCGTGTTCGAGCGTACCAACGACTGGCTCCTGGAGACCGGCCTGGCGGAAGCGAAGCACGGAAAGCCTGCGGTGCTCCTGGTTTGGAACGGCCAGCATGTCGGAGGAGTCGGAGGGACAGACCACTTCCTCGAAGCCGCGACCCAGCTCGGCCTTCTCGTCGCAATCATCAATCCCACGACCCTCTGAAGAGATAGCCTCCTCAGGAGATTCTGACGGAGGCTCCGCGCTGCCGCCGCCTGGAGATCATTGAGAAAGGGGCAGGAAACAGCGAACCGCCTGCGGGGATGGGACCCACAGGCGGCTCAGGGAGTTGCGGGGAGAGCGACCGCCTACAAACTACAAGCTGCTGCGGCCGGCATCGGCGAGCTTGGAGAACGGGAGCCATTCGATGTCGTGGGCCGCTTGGTTCAACAGCTCTCTTCTCCTCCTCGGGTTCCACGGTATGCGTTGGGGAGGCCGGTCGGCAGGAGGCGAAACCCCCAGGAGGAGGGGGGATTTTCCCCCAGGGAGGCATGAGGGATTTCCCTCAGGCAGTCAACCCAACAGCCCTCGCCGGGCCGCGTAGCGGACCAGCTCGGCGGTGTTGTGCACGCCGAGCTTCTCCATCAACCGGCAGCGGTGGTTGTCGGCGGTCTTGATGCTGATGGCCAGGTCCCGCGCGATCTCCTTGGTGGTGCGGCCGTCGACGACCAGGTGGAAGACTTCCCGCTCGCGCGGCGAGAGGGTTCCATAGGGATCGTCCGGCGTTCGCTCGGGATGGCGGTACTGCTCGGCGAGCACCCGCGCCGCCTGGGGGCCGAAGTAGCCCTGGCCGGTGTGGAGGGCGCGCACAGCGGCGAGGAGCTCGGCGACGGCGCTGTCTTTGATCAGATATCCGGAAGCGCCGGCGCGTACGATCGGGAGGACGTACTCTTCCTCCTCGTGCACGGTGAGGACGAGGACGCGGGTCTGCGGCAAGGCATCGTGGATGCGCCGCACCGCCTCCAGGCCCGAAAGGCGGGGCATCGAGAGGTCGAGGATCGCCACCTCCGGCCGCGTGGCCAGGGCCTTCTCCACCGCGTCGAGCCCGTCCGCGGCCTCGGCCACCACCTCGCACTCGCCGCTCTCTTCGAGCAGGCTCACCAGACCTTTGCGCACGATCGTGTGATCGTCCGCCACCAGCACGCGCACCCGGCTCATCCGGCTGCCTCCAGGAGCGGGACCATCGCGGCGATGACCGTTCCATGGCCCGGCGCCGAGGAGATGTCGAGGCGGCCGCCGAAGAGCTCGAGCCGGTCGCGCATGCCGCGCAGGCCCGAGCCGGCGGTCGACTCGCTGCCCGCGAAGGCGGCCTGGGACTCGAAACCCCGGCCGGCGTCGGCGATCCGCAGTGCGAGTAAGCCTCCGGCGCGCGAGACGGTCACCTCCGCGCGGTCGACGCCGGCATGACGGAGCACGTTCGTCAGGGCCTCCTGGATCAGGCGGAAGACCAGCGTCTCGAGGTCCGGATCGAGGCGTTCCGCCAGCCCCTCCAGGGTCAGCTCGGCGCGCAGGCCGGTGCGCTGCTCCAGAGTGCGCGTGAGCCAGGAGAGCGCGGCGGTCAGACCGAGATCGTCGAGGACAGGCGGGCGGAGCAGGCGGGACAGCTCGCGCGTCTCATTCAAGGCCGAGCGCGCCATGTCCACCGAGTCGGCCAGGTGGACCGCCAGCTCGCCGGAAACGCGTCCGTCCAGCTTCTTCTGCAGGCGCTCCAGCTGGTTCGTCAGGGCGGTCAGCGTCTGGCCGAGCCCATCGTGCAGCTCGCGGGCCAGGCGGCGCCGCTCGTCCTCCTGCACCTTCCACACCGCTTTGGCCAGGCCCCGGAAGCGGCGCTCGCCCTCGATCAGCCGCTGGAAGAGCCGCTCGTTCTCGCCCGTGATGTGACGCACGCGGTCGACGATGTCGTGCATGGGGTCCGGGGAGCTAAACCCCGCCGTTTCGTCCAGATCCTCGGTTCTGCTTCGCAAGGTCCTGTGCCTCCGCCACGCGGTTGAACGACTGTCTCTGCTCGATCCCGAGATCCCGGCCGATGCGCGCGATCTCTCCGGCGGCCCGTTCGCGCGCGGCCTGGGCCTCGGCCTGCCGGCCCTCCTGTTCCAAAGCCTGTGCCAGGAGAAGGTGCAGGCGGTAGGCGCCTGAGTATCCACCGCAGGCCGCGGCGACGTCGAGACCCGCCTGGGCCGCCGACCGGGCACCTTCCGGATCGCCCGCGGCGAGCTCGGCTCGGGCCCGGATCTCGGCGGCGCGCACGCTCAGCCGGGCGTGGCCCAGCGTGTCGGCCTCCTCCTGGAGGTGCTCCACCATGTCGAGCGCGCTCTGGACGCGGCCGGAGGCGAGGTCCGCCTGGGCTGCCGACAGCCGGGTGTCGAGCCGGGCGACCACGCTGTGGCTCTCCTCGGCCTGGGCCACCGCGCGGCGCAGCGCCTGCCGCGCCGCGTCGCGCTCGTTCCGCAGCAGGTGCCACTCGCCCTGAAGCCGCGCGAGCTCGGCCTGCTGCTCGACGCTCATCTCCTCGTCCAGCAGCTTCGCCGCGGCACGCAGGTGCTCGCCGGCGGCCTTTTCCATTCCCAGCTCCAGCTCGACCTCGGCTTGGGCCAGGGTGAACTCGGCGAGACCGCGCCGGTCGTCGATCTCGCGCACCACCCCGAGGGCCTCGGCGAACGAGGCGAGCGCCGCGGCCGGCCGGCCCTGATATTGCGCCAGCCGGCCGAGCGCGCCGAGAGAGGCGGCGATCGCTTCCTGCATGCCGAGCTCGCGGCTCGTGCGCAAGGCGGTGAGGAAGGACTTGATCGACGCGTCCCATTCCCCGCGCGCCATCTCCAGGAGGCCCAGGTTCTGCGTCGCCAAGGTGACACCGCCCGGATCGCCGCTCGCACGGGCCAGATCGAGCCACTGGCGAAAATAGACCAGGGCGTCGTCGTAGCGCCCGAGCTGATAGCACGCGTAGCCGACGTTCCCGAAGCTCTCGGCGAGCGCGAGATCGTTGCCGAGGTCGCGGCGGACGCGCAGGGCCCGCTGATACTGCGCGAGCGCCTTCTCGAACTCGCCGCGCTCCTCGGCCAGCGCGCCGAGACTGTTATAAAGGTCGGCGATGCCGGGTCCGTCGCCCAGGCGTTCGAGCAACGCGAGCGCTTCCTCGAGCTGCTTTTCGGCCACCGCATAATCGCCGCGGATCAGGCGCAGGTTCGCCAGGTTGCGCAGGGTCGTCGCGTAGCCGCGCTCGTCGCCGATGCGCCGCCGGATGTCCGCGGCCTGCTCATAGCTCTCCTCGGCCCGCTCCATCTCCCCGAGATTGTGGTAGGCCACGCCGAAGGCGTTGAGCACGTCGGCCCGCCCCTCGTCGCCGCCGAGCTGGTTCTGCACCACCAGGGCATGCACCAGGTACTCGTCGATGGCGCGGCGGTTGTTTCCGGCCTTGATCGAATACTTTCCCAACAGGTACCAGGCGCGCGGATGATGCGGCGCGAGCCGCACCGCTCCTTCCAGGGTGGAGATCGCGCGCTGGAGGTTCCCCTGCTCCCCGTAGGCCTCGGCCAGAGCCACCCGGGCCTCGGCATCGGGATAGCGGGCGACGAGCTGGGCGAGGATCTCCTGGGCCTTCTGGGGGCGTCCGAGCAGGCGCGCCTCCATGGCCCGGGCTTCGAATGCGCTCCGGCTCTCGCCCGGACCGAGGCTCTCGACCGCCCGCCGGGCCGCTTCCAAAGCCGCTTCGCGGCGGCCCAGGGCATCGCGGGCGCGGGCGAGCTGCACCCAGGCGGCGCTGAACCCGGGATCGCTCGCCACAGCATTCTCCAGGAGCTTCACGGCCGCCAGGGCGTCGCCGCGCAGCAGGCTCGCCCGGCCGCTGGCATACGCCGACAGCGCCTCCACGGACCGGCTGACTGTCGATCCAGCAGACTCCGGAGACCCCGGAGGCCCCTGAGGGACATCGAGCTGCGCGCGCAGGCTGCCCCCGAGGCGGTCGACGAGACGGAAGGCGTCCGCGGGCTTCTCTTCGGCGTGAAGCCATTGCACCGGATCATCCGGCCGGTCCGCCGCGGTCACCGACAGGTCGATCCGCAGCCGGTCCCCGGCGGCGCGCGCCCGGCCGCTGACCAGCCGGTCGGCATCGAGCAGCTCGGCCAGGCGCCGCGCGTCGGCGGCGGAGAGCAGACCGGGCGACAACCGGAGGCTCTCCAGCGTTTCGAAGACCTGCTGGCTGTCCAGCACCCGCAGCGCGGGGCCCTCGGCAAGAGAGGCGGCGAGCATCTCGGGCAGGCCGGAGGCGACCCAGGCGAGATCGGCGCGGCCCGTCTCATCCACGAGGGGCAGGAGCGCCACGGTGTGACGAGGCGCGGCGACGGCCTGCTGTGGAGAGGGCTCGGCGGGCCGGACGCGCAGGCGGATGGCCCAGCCGAGGACGGCCAGGAGACCAATGAGGGCGAGGACGCCTCCCACCGCCAGCGCGGGCCGCCGCCACCTGGGGGGCGCCGCGACGCGGTCGAGGTCGGCCAGGACCTCGCGCGCGCTCTGGTAGCGCCGCGCCCGGTCGCGCTGCAACAGCCGCCGGACGATCGCGGCGAGAGGCCGCGGCACCTGCACGCCGGTCGAGCCCAGGTCCCGGGTGGACCCGGTGAGCCGCTGCGCGAGCATCTCCGCCGCGGAGCCGCCGGCGAAGGGGAGCTTCCCGGTCAGCATCTCGTAGAGCAGAATGCCGAGCGCATACAGATCGGCCCGCCCGTCGACCTCCTCGCCGCGCGCCTGCTCCGGCGAGAGGTAGTCGAGCGTGCCGACGATGGAGCCGGGCAGCGTCGGACCGGAGCCGGCCAGCGAGCGGGCGATCCCGAAATCGCTGATCGCGGCCCTTCCCGCGTCGTCCACCAGGATGTTGCCAGGCTTCAAGTCGCGGTGCACCACGCCGGCGTCGTGGGCCACGGCGAGCCCCGATGCGATCTGCCGGGCGATGGCGGCCGCCTGCTCCGGGGCCAGGCGCCCCTCGTCGGCGAGCAGCTGGTCCAGCGAGCGGCCCGGCACGAAGTCCATGGTGAGGAACACGATCTCGCCATCGCTTCCGAGGTCGTGGGTGCGGACAACGTTGGGGTGGCTGACCTGGCGGGCGAGCACCAGCTCCTGCTTGAACCGCTCGAGCCGCTGCCCCTCCTGCGCCAGATCCGGGCGCAGGATCTTGAGGGCGACGGGCAGATCGAGCTGCTCGTCCTGCGCCCGATACACCATGCCCATGCCGCCGACCCCCACCAGCCCGAGGATGCGGTAGCGGCCGGCGAGCAGCGTTCCCGGCGCGAGGTGCCGGATGGAGTCCGAGGTCCTGGTGGGGGCGAGAGGCGGCAGGGGCGAGGAGCCGCCCGCCGGGTCCGGTTTCATGAAGCGGCCCTGAGCGGAGGCGCGGATGCCGCGAAGACTCCCGGCCATTCAAACGTCGGCGGGGCCGCCCGCAGGGAGCGGTCGAGGATGGCGGACACCTCCCCGGCCAGCCGCGCGCGCAGCCCGGGATCGGCTCCGGGGCTCCCCACGATCCGGTCGGCGAGGCCCTTCAGCTCCTCGTCGAGGCGCGCCACCGCGATCGCGAGGCCGGCCTGGGCGGCGAGCGCTTCCAGGATGTCCAGGTCCAGCTCGGTAAACGCCGCGCCCGGCTTGCGGCTGTCGGCGTACAGCACTCCGATCACCCGGTCGAGGGCATGGACCGGCACGCAGAGGAGTGCGCGGATGCCGGTGGCGATGACGCTCGCCCGCTCGCCCAGCTCGGCATGCGCACAGGTGTCTGTGCACACCACCGGGCACCCGGTGGCGAGGGTGCGCTCGACGGCGCCGCGGCTGCCGCCGAACTCCTCCGCTTCCAGGTCTGTGGGCGAGAGCCCGGAGCGGGCCGCCACCTCGAGGCCTCCGTCCGGACTGGTCAGCAGGAGAAAGCCGCGCTCTCCGTTGGTCAGCTCCAGCATCGAGCCCACCACCCGGGGCAGCAGCTCGGCGAGCCCCAAGCGGGGGTCCAGGCCCCGCCGCACTTCCAGCGAGGTCGTCACTCTGCGCAGCCGCTCCTCCTCGATCCTCTCGATCGAGCCCTCGAGGGTCTCGCAGCAGGCGATCAGGCCACCGAAGCTGAGCCAGCTTCGCTCGTCAAGCTCCTCGCGGGCTCCGCTCGCGACCGGCATGCCGTCGACCAGAGTGCCGTTCTTGCTGGCGAGGTCGGTGACCGTCCAGCCGGAGCCTTGGGGGGAGAGGACCGCGTGGCGCCGGGAGACCCGGTCGTCGTCCACCACCACGTCGCACTCCGGACCGCGGCCGACGACGGCCTCGCGGCTGTCCGGCAGCAAGAGCACCCGCGCGGGGCGGGAGGGGAAATGGATCGTCAGCCGCGCCGGCATCGACCGCCCCGCGTCAGATGCCGCCGGCGCGCTTGAGGACCAAGCTGAAGCGCAGCGTCTCGGCATGGGCCCGCAGGTAGCCCGCCACGTTCTCCAGGTCGCGGGCCGCGCGCCAGACGTTCGGCAGAGCCGTTCCACTGTTGTCCTCGACGAGCTCGATGAAATCGTCGATCTCGTGGATCGCGCCGGACATGTCACCCTGGGTATACTCGGAAAGCGCGGCCGCCAGGAGAGCCGAGAGATCATCGTAGAGCGCCGCGGACATCGATCCTTCGTAGCCGTCCAACAGATCCTCCAGTCGGTCGAGCTTGGCCGCGATGACGGTGGCGATCGGCCTCGCCTCGGAGACGATCAGAAATTCCGAGAATCCCCCGGAGGTGCCGCGGGCCCGGTAGCTTCCCGCTCCCATGTCGGCCGTGATGTCGTTGAAGGCGCCGCCGAGCGGAGCGGAGAAGATCCGCAGGGGCGAGCCGCCGACGTACTGGAGATTGTGCGTATGGACTTCCAGGGTCACGACGCCGGTGAACGCCAGGCTGCCGGTCGCGGGCGGCTCGATGCGCAGGAGGACCGGGAAGGCGCCGGCGGGAATGGAGCCCCCGGGAAGACGGCCGAGGAGAGTCGGACTGTTGGGATTGATCACCTGGGCCGAGACCCCGAGATTCGTCAGGGTGAGCCCGCTGACACTCTCGAAGCTCAGCGTGACGTCAGCCCCGAGATTGCCCGGCAGCGCGACCGTGAGGTCGACCGAGCTGCCACTCACAGTGGAGCTGGCGATCCCCGGAAGCGCCGCGGCGGGCAGGGAAGTCAACAAAACCAAAGCTGCGCAGGCGAGAATTCTCCGCATACGTCACCTCCAAACGGTTTGTCATCTTACCACATGGAGGCCCTGCCCGGCTCATTCATTCATCGTATGCTATTACAATCTATGTGAAACTATCACCTGAGCTTCTGCCGGACCTACAGAGTCCGGCTTGAGGGTTGGCGCGAGCCGCGCTTCTAGCGGTCTTTGCCGGGCTTCCGGAAGAACGGCGGCTCCTCGAAGAGGAGCTCCTCGGGGATTTTGCCATCTCCCCAAAAGATCTCCGCCTCTTCTTCGGTGCAGATGCGCAGAATGCGGCGCAACAGCCACGGCTCGGCGGTATGGAACAGGTCCGGATGCTTGATGATCAGCTCGAGCCGGGCTTGGGCGACGACCTCCTGGCGCTTCTGGAGAGGGACTTCGAAGACGTCGAAGATCGGTCCGAGGATGGGCAGGATTCGACGCAGGGCGTCATTGATCGGGTCGTCGATCGGATCGTTGGGCGTGTCTGTAGGTAACATAGGATGGCCGGGAGTCTACACCTTGTTCCGGATAAGGGGAACACCCCTATTCATCCCTCCGCGGGACTCCAGTGCGGGAGCCGCGAGCCCAATCGCGAGGAACAGCGCGAGAAGGACCCGTCTCATGGAAATTCCTGGCTGTCGTAGTCCTGCTGCAAGTTATGGACATACGTGAAGCTGAGCCGGAGCAGGCCCCAGGCATTCCGGAAGGCCAGCCCCGTGGTCAGGCGCGCGTCGGTGCTGGAGGAGCGGGCGAGGAAGGGGGCGTCGTAATGCGCCGAGAGGATCTGGAGAGTGTTCTCCCAGCGGAAGTCTCCGATCCGCTCGGTCTTCTCGAACCCCCAGAGATCCATGGAGTGGCCGAACGCGGCCGAGGAGGTCCACTGCTTGGCGGCCCCCCCGAAGATCAAGGCGTCCGATTCGGCCCAACTTCCCGACAGCTCGGCAGACACGGACTGGCGGTTGGTCAGCGCCCAATGCCGGCGTCCCGAGATCCCGAGATCGTAGCCGTCGGAGCTGGACCTCTCGGCGAAGAAGGGACCGTCGGCCTTCTGCTTGAAGTCGAAGTAGCCGGCATTGGCGGTCAGTCGCGTGCCCGAGGTGGGAAAGAGCGGATCGTCCGTCGTGTCAAAGATCCAGGACAGCTCCAGGTTCCGCGAGTCGGACTGGTACGATTGACCCGCAAAGTCATCTGTCGACCGGTACCAGTTGAGATCGGCCCGAAGCGAGTGGTTCCCCACGATCGGGACGCCCAGCGAGAAAGACCCCAGGTAGAGCTCGCCGTCGTTCTCATTGGACACGTCGGTGGCCAGCGCGGCGCTTGCGAAGCCGCCGCGGCCGAAGAGGTTGTAGCGGGTGTACCCCACCTGGGCCGACGCGGGACCGACGGTGTCGAAACCCTGGACGCTGCCGAACACCATTCCCTGCGAGCCCACGAACCAGCGGCCGCCGGCAGCCGCTCCGGCTCCCCAATCGATCCGTTCCTCTCCCGGGAAGGCGTTCCGGTCGTCACCGTCATAGCCGGCGCCGATGTCGGCGGAGTAGAAGAAGAGGCGGGTCTCTTCGACGGTGATCACGAGCTGATAGCTCCCCGGAGCCCTCCCTTTGCGCAGAGAGAGCTCGGCATCCATCACAAACGGCAGGCGCTTGATCCGGTAGACCGCCTCCCGGAGCTCCTGCTCCGAGTATTCGCGCCCTGGCTGGAGGAGCGACTCGGCAGCCACGATCTCGCGGACCGCGTCGCGTTGAACACCTTCGACGACGACGGATTCAAGGAGGAACCGGGGAGGATCCGGGGTCTGGGCCACTACGGAGGAGGTCATCCCCAGGAGGACAAGGAGGAACGGCAGGAAACGCATCTTCATAGCGGAGGCCCTTTCGAAGGACGTTGAATTCAAACCCGTGCTGCAAGGGGGCTCCAGCGCAACGGAGGTGCCAGGCCATCCGGATGCGGACAAGCACGAGTCAAGTCCTTGAAAAAACAGGAGCTGAAGACGTCAGCGCGCCAGGACGGCAGCTTCTGCCAGGGCGTTGGGGCGTCTGGTAAACCAGACGCGGCGTGCGGAAAAGCAGTCGGCCCAAAAAGGTGGGCCCAAAAAAACAAAACCCGGGGCACTTTCCCCCGGGCGACAACCTCCATCCTCTTCCGGACCAATTCAAAAGACGGCGACAGATTCAACACAACCCGACTGACAGACCTCCATGACCAGCTGACAACAGACCTGCAAAAGAAACCTACAAAAGAACCCTCCCCTCGCTCCCACTTCCCTCCAACCACGAACTACAAAAAAAGAAAACAACAAACCTACGGGTGCTACCGACTCCCTCCAACCACCTTCAACCTACAAGAGAAAAGAACTACATCACCTCCCCGCCCAACCACAACGCAAGAGTAACCGCGAGCGTTCTCAAAGGTCATCAGAGCTATGCTCAAATCTCCTCAAAGAACCTCAAACCACTCTCTCCCTTGGAGTTAATGGCCCTCACAGGGTCTCTGTCTTCTGGGTCCGAAGGCCTGGAAACGGCCGTTATGAGAACGGTTTCAGGTCTTTTCAGAAGCCAGGCGGCTCAGGGCTTCCGTTCGCCGGCGGCGTCACTGGCCTTGTAATAGATCGTGAGGATGGCGTGGCGGTCGCCACCGGCGCCGAGATTTTCGAAGACGGTGGAGACGGTCGTCGTCCCCGACGCGGACAGCACGAGGTCAGGATCAGCCGGCCAGCGGCCGCCGCCGGGGCAGTCGCGTCTCGCCAGACAGTCGACGCTGCCGCTGCGCTCCTGGATCTCGTAGCGATAGCCGGTGTAGCGCGATCCGGGCGGCAGGGTGATCCGCAGGAGGCCGCACCCCTCGGGCAGGCTGGCCCCATCGCCACTCTGCGCCACCAGATCGCGCACGCCGGGGCCGCACCCTACGCCAGCGGAAACTACCCGTTCGACGGAGAGCGAGGCTTCGCCGGGCTTGCACTCATAGCAGGTGCGGTCGGCGTAGGAGCGGTGCAGGACCGATCCGCCCGACGCGGGAGCCGGCGGCGCGGGCTCAGGGGTGGGCTGTGCCGGCGCGGGCGCCGCCGGAGGCGGAGCCTGGATCGGAGGCGCCGCGGGCACCGGACGCCCGACGGTCGGCGGTGCCGGCTGGGGCTCCGGGGCGGGGGTCTCGGGCTGAGCCTCCGGCTGAGGCTGCGCCTGCGGCGGTTGCGATACCGGCGTGTCCTGGGGCATGGGGGCCTCTTCCACCGGCGGCGCGGGCTGCGGCGACGGTACCGCCGGGGCAGGTGTGGGCTCCGGAGCCGGCGCGGCGGGGGGCTCCGCCGGGCGCGGGCGCGGCGTCGGCCGCTCGGCGATCTGCGGGGGTGGCGGCGGGACGGAGGGACCGGATGGCTTGGCGCGCGCGATCTTCACTTTCATCATGCGGGTCGCGCCGGGGACGTTCTGCTGGAAGGTGGCGATCAGCTCCGGCTTGTCGTCGCGGCGCACGTCGACCTCGGCCTGGTAGGTCATGAACCCCTCGCGGGCGACCGACACGCGCCACTTCCCCTCGGCGAGCCCGTCGACCACGGCCCGGCCGCGGGAATCGAGCGGGACCGGCGGCGGTCCGGCGGGTGGCTCGAGGGCCAGGTACACCAGCTCGACGGTCCCTCCTCCGACCGAGGCCCCCTTCCCTTCCGCCCGGATTTCGAGGGACGCGGGCCCCCGCCAGATCTGGGCTTGGACGGTGGAGACGACGGCGCAGGCGAGAACGACGAGAAGCAGGGTGATCCGTGGGGCATGGTTCGAGGTGGACATGGCGAAGGCCTCCTGGGGAACAACTCTACAATGAGGACCATGTCCTCCGAGCCGCGCCGCTCTACGGTCCTCTTCTCCCTCTCCCTCCTCCTGCTCTTCGCGGGAACGGCCCCGGCCGACTACGCCTGGCTCTCCGCCGCGGCGCAGGGCGGGACTCTGGCGGAGCGGATCGCTCCGCCGCCCGGATTCCGGCGGGCCGCCGCTCCCGCGGGCAGCTTCGCGGCCTGGCTCCGGGGGCTGCCGCTCCACCCCGGCCGGCCGCCGGTCCACCTCTTCGACGGCCGCCTCAAGGGAAATCAGGAGGCGCATCACGCGGTGGTCCGCCTGGACGTGGGCGCGCGCGACCTCCAGCAGTGCGCCGACGCGGTGATGCGGCTGCGCGCCGAGTTCCTGCGCGACCGCGGCTGTGACGAGGACGTCGCGTTCCGCTTCACCAGCGGTGACCGCGCGGCCTGGACGGACTGGCGCCGCGGGCTGCGGCCCCGGATCAACGGCAGTCAGGTGACCTGGCGGTCCGCCGCCGCGGCCGACGGCAGCTACGCGAGCTTCCGGCGCTATCTCGAAACGGTCTTCACCTATGCCGGCTCCTCCTCGCTCTCCCGCGAGCTCGAAAGGGTCGCGGATCCGGCACGCGTCGCCCCGGGGGACGTGTTCATCCAGGGCGGCTTCCCCGGCCACGCCGTGCTGGCCGCCGACGTCGCCGAGGACGGCCGGGGCCGGCGCGTCTTCCTCCTCCTCCAGTCCTACATGCCGGCGCAGGAGGTCCACGTGCTGCGCAACCCCGCCGATCCCGCCTCTCCGTGGTACCCAGCCCGCTCCAGCGGCGTGCTGGAGACCCCGGAGTGGGTGTTCCACTATGAGGATCTTCGGCGGTTTGCGGCACCGAGGTCCTGCGGGAGCTGAGCCTACGGCAACCGCAGCACCAGAATCGTCTGATCATCCTCGCGCGGGATCTGCCCCGTGAAGCGCGTCACGTCCTCCAGCACTCCGTCGCGCAGGCCTTCGACGCCGCGATGGGCGTGGCGGGCGAGGCTCTGCTCCAGACGGTCGAAGCCGAAGGGCTCGTCGATGCGCTCCGAGCGCGCTTCGACCACGCCGTCGCTGAACAGGAAGAGCGTGTCCCCCGGCTGCAGGGCCTTGGAGCGGGGCTCCACGTGCAGGTAGCTGCGGACTCCCAGCGGATAGGCCACCGACTCCAGCGCCTCCACCTTGCCCGCGGTGGTCACCCGGTACGGGAAGAGGTGGCCGGCGCTCGCCCAGACCATCTCACGCCGCTGGGGATCGAGCACGAGATAACAGAGCGTCGCGAGGAGCCGCTTGCGCGCGGTCTGGTGGACCATCCGGTTGAGCGTCGAGAAGACCGCCGCCACCTCGGGGTCGAAGGTCACCTGCACGGCGAGAGCCGACTTGGCCATCGACATCACCAGGCCGCTCGACACGCCATGGCCGGCCACGTCCCCCACGGCGATGGCGAGACGGCCGTCCTCCAGGGCCAGCACGTCGTAGAAATCGCCGCCCACCTCGCTCGCCGGCAGGTAGGCGTGGGCGATCTCGACGCCATTCAGGCGGGGCGGCAGATCCGGCAGGATCGAGCTCTGGATGCGCCGCGCCGTCTCCAGCTCCACCCGCTGGCGCTCGCGCTCGGCGATCCGCCGCACGTGCGGCGCGATGTCCTCGTAGCGGTAGACGAATTCCCGGCCGCTTCCGAGGGCCCGGAGGCTGGCGAGGAGCGGCAGCGCGAAGAGCACCAGCGGCAGCCAGCCGTCGAACCGCAGGTTGGGGTCGCGGGCGAGGAGCAGCGGCCAGACGAAGAGGAGGGACTGCGCCAGGAAACCGGCGATCAGGGCGGTCAGCAGGTCATAGAAAAGGAAGAGGAGGACCGGCACGACCCCGAACGCCAGCGTCGCGAGCAATCCCCAGCCGAGCGGCGCCACCAAGATCGACGGGAACAGGACGAACGATCCCACCAGGATCGTGAAGAGCGCGCCGAACGGACGGCCCAGGCGCTGCACCGAGACAGGCAGGAGCCAGAGCAGGACCACGAAGAACCCCGGCAGGCTGTAGGCCAGAATCGAGCCCGCGGTCTGGATGCCGCGCCAGCCCCCGTTCCCCTGGAGAAAGAGCGAGACCAGCGGCGAGGCGCCGGCCGTCTTCATCCCGAGGAGCACGGCCATCAAGAGGCCGGCCAGGGCGATACCGGCCGTCACGCCGCGCAGCGACGAGCGCGCCACCGTGGCGTTCGTCCAGTCGCGCTGGAACAGGGCGTCGAAGGCGGCGAGCTTCTCTCCCCAGCGCTCGCGGCAGATCGACTCCCCGACCGACCAGGCGAAGAAGGCGAGCAGACAGGTCGGCACGATCCGGAAGACGATCGAGCCCACCACATAGATCCAGGTGGTCTGCTGCCGGGTGGCGAACCCGAACCCCAGCGTCTGTGAGTCGGCCCGCGCTCCCAGGCCGGCGGTGATCAACGCCGCCAGGGCGACGAGCAGGAAGATCTGCCCGCCGCGCTGCACGCCGATCTCCCCTTCGTGATAGCGCTTCAGAAAGGGCGGGGCGAGCAGCAGCATGAACAGATAGATCACCACAAGCCGGCCGAAGCCGATGAACTGGAACCCCCGCAGGGTCTCCTGGAGCTGCCGCTCCTGCGGATCTTCCGTCCAGGGCTCAAACCCGGCCAGGCGGTCGCCCGCGAAGACGACCTCGAATCCGTGCGGAATCTCGGTCGCGCCGCGGTAGGGATATCGGACGGTGAGATCGGTGCGCGCGGCGAGCTGCTGGCTGCGGACCTGCGGCTCGCCGTAGAGCGACAGATCGATCCCCTGGGCGAGCAGGAAGGCGTCGGCCTGGTCGCGCGCCGCCTGGACCTCGACCGTCCGCCCCCCGGCCAGGGGGTCGGGACGGAAGCGCAAGGCGAGGAGATCTCCGGAGAGGGAGACGCGCGCCTGGTACGTCCAGTCCGGCTGCAGCTCGCCCCGGTTGTAGACGTAGACCAGCCAGCTCACCACCTGGGAGCGCAGCCGCGGATCGGCCTCCGCGTCATCCGCACGGAGCGGGAGAGTCGAAAGCCGCCGTTCGAGGAAGAAGTCGGTATCCAGGGTGGCAACGAGAAAGGGATCCTGGATGGGCTCGCCGAGATCGCGCAGCCGTTCGAGGGCGATCGCTACGGCCTCGTCGCGGGAGGTCCTCCACACCGGGGGGGCGAGGGAGAAGGCGCGGGGATAGGCCCAGGCGAGGAGCGCGAGCCCCAACGCGCCCGCCAGCACCCAGAGGAAGAGGCCGCGCCACGTCCGCATGTCAGAGATGTACGAGTTGGTAGAGGCCGGAGTTTCGGGCCCTCACCCCCGGCCCCTCTCCCGCGAGCGGGAGAGGGGAGCACAACGAAGACATTTTTTGCTGTTCACTTGGGGAGAGCGTTGACCAGCTCGCGGACCGCCTCGGCGGACTTGGCGAGCTCCGCCTTCTCCTCCTCGGAGAGCTCGAGCTCGATCACCCGCTCCATGCCCTTGCGGCCGAGCAGGCACGGCACGCCCACGAACAGGTCGCTCAGACCGTACTCGCCTTGCAGGTAGACCGCGCAGGGCAGGATCTTCTGCTTGTCCCCCAGGATCGCGGCCACCATCTCATACGACGACGCCCCGGGCGCGTAGTAGGCAGAGCCCGTCTTGTAGTAGTTGACGATCTCGATGCCGCCCTTGCGGGTGCGGTCGTTGATCGCCTCGATGCGGTCGTTGGCCAGGAGCTGCGGCAGCGGGATGCCGTTGACCGTGGCGTAGCGCGGCAGCGGCACCATGGTGTCGCCATGGCCGCCGAGGACGAAGGCGTCCACGTCCTCCACCGAGACGTTGAGCTCGGCGGCGATGAAGTAGCGCATGCGCGCCGCGTCGAGCACGCCGGCCATGCCGAGGATCCGCTCGCGCGGGAAGCCGGAGACCCGCCGCGCCACCTCGCACATGGCGTCCAGCGGATTGGTGACGATGATCAGGATCGTGTCCGGCGAGTGCTTGACCAGGTTCGAGACCACGTCCCGCACGATGTCGGTGTTCTTGGCCAGCAGATCGTCCCGGCTCATCCCCGGCTTGCGGGCCAGGCCGGCGGTGATGACGCAAATGTCCGAGCCGGCGCTCAAGGCATAGTCGCTGCCGCCGGTGATCCGGGCGTTGAAGCCCAGGACCGGCGCGGCTTCCATCATGTCGAGGGCTTTGCCGGTCGCCAGCTCGCCAGCCACGTCGAGCAGGACCACGTCGGCCACGTCGGCCTGGGCGATGAGCTGCCCGGCGGTGGCTCCGACGTTGCCGCCGCCCCCCACCACGGTAACTTTGTGACGCATCTCGCTTCTCCACTCTTCGGTATCGAGGTCTAAAGGTTGTCCACGATCGCGTGAGCGAGCTCGGAGGTCTTCAGCAGGGTGGCCCCGTCCATCAGCCGCTCCAGGTCGTAGGTGACCCGCTTCTGCTCGATGGTCCGGCCCAGGGAAGCCTCGATGGCAGCAGCCGCCTCGGACCAACCCAGCCAGCGCAGCATCATGCAGCCCGAGAGGATCAGCGAGCCCGGGTTGACCTTATCTTGATTGGCGTACTTGGGCGCGGTGCCGTGGGTCGCCTCGAAGCAGGCGTAGCCGTCCCCCTCGTTGCTCCCCGGGGCCATGCCGAGGCCGCCCACCTGGGCCGCCAGGGCGTCGGACATGTAATCGCCGTTCAGGTTCGTCGTGGCGAGGACGTCGTACTCGTCCGGCCGCAGAAGGACCTGCTGGAACATGGAGTCGGCGATGCGGTCCTTGACGACGATCCGTCCCGCCGGCACCTTGCCGCCGTGCTGATCCCAGAGATCCGCCTCGCTGACCGTCACGTCGCCGAAATTCTCCCGCGCCTCCTCGTATCCCCAATCCTTGAAGGCTCCCTCGGTGAACTTCATGATGTTGCCCTTGTGCACCAGGGTGACGCTCTCGCGCTGGGCGGCCACGGCGTAGCGCAGGGCCTTCCGCATGAGCCGCCGGCTGCCGAAGCGCGAGATCGGCTTGATGCCGATGCCGCTGTCCGGGCGGATCTCCTTGCCGAGGCCGGCCAGGAACTCGATGACCTTCTTCGCGGCGTCGGAGCCCGCCGGCCACTCGATGCCGGCATAGACGTCCTCCGTGTTCTCGCGGAAGATCACCATGTCGACCTTCTCGGGCTCGCGCACGGGCGAGGGGACGCCCTTGAAGTAGCGCACCGGCCGCACGCAGGCGTAGAGATCGAGGACCTGGCGCAGGGTGACGTTCAGGCTGCGGATGCCGCCGCCGACCGGCGTGGTCAGCGGACCCTTGATGGCGACCCGGTAGTGGCGGATGGCCTCCAGGGTGTCGTTGGGGAGCCACTCCCCGGTCTGGTTGTAGGCCTTCTCGCCGGCGAGAACCTCGAACCAGGCGATCGAGCGCGAGCCGCCATAGACCTTCTCGACGGCTCCGTCGAGGACGTGGCGGGTGGCTCTCCAGATATCCGGACCGGTGCCGTCCCCCTCGATGAAGGGGATGATCGGACGGTCTGGCACTTCCAAACGGTCCTGCTCCGCGTGCCAGGCGATCTCCTGGCCATCCGCGGGGGGAGTCAGATCATTGAACGTCCTGGGCACCGCCGTGCTCCTCCTGGATGGAGACAACAGAATTGCAGATGGGAGCCGGCCACAGAGCCGGCCGAGCAAACGCTCGGCGTAAGCTATCACAGAGGTGCGCATGCTACATTCCGCCGCATGGACTGGGAGCCCCTGATCGCCGCTGCGACCGCCGCGCGCGCCAATTCCTACTCGCCCTACAGCGGTTTTCCGGTCGGCGCCGCCCTCCTGATGGAGGACGGCTCGATCGTCGCCGGAACCAACGTGGAGAACACGATTCCCACCCTGGCGGTCTGCGCGGAGCGCAATGCCATGGCGGCCGCCGTCACAGCCGGCCGGCGCCGGCCCATGGCCGTGGCCGTGGTCACCGACACCTCTCCCCCCTCCTCCCCCTGCGGCCTCTGCCGCCAGATGCTCTCCGAGTTCGCCGACGGCGATCTCCCGATTCTGGTGTGCAATCTCCAGGGGGAACGGGAGGAGGTGCGGCTGTCGGAGCTGCTGCCGCGGCGGTTCCGGCTCGATTGGCCCGCCCGGGCCTGAAGATCGGGCGTCCCGCCCCCGCCTCTTTCTCGCACCTCTTTCTTGTAGACGAGAATTGTGGAGCTGAGAATTGTCGAGCGACCCCCGAGTCCTCTAGGATTGGCATCGCGAGCCATGACGAAATCTCTTCCCGAGGCAGCGGCCACGCTGCGCGATGCCCTGTCCGACTCGACCCGCGGTCTGATCGAGCGCGAGGCGCTCGCCCAGATGGTGGCGCTGGCCGGGGTGGCCGAGGAGCACGTGCTGGTCATCGGCCCGCCGGGCACGGCGAAGAGCGAGGCCGTGCGGCGCATCGCCGGGGCCGTCAACGGACGCACGTTCGAATACCTGCTCGGCCGCTTCACCGAGCCGAGCGAGATCTTCGGCCCCATCGACCTGCGCCGCCTCAAGGAGGGCGTGGTCGAGACCGAGACGGAAGGCATGCTGCCGGAAGCCGAGTTCGCGTTCCTCGACGAGATCTTCCGGGCGTCCACGGCCATCCTCAACACGCTCCTCGGCATCCTCAACGAACGGGTCTTCCGCCGCGGCCACAGCATCGTCCGCTGCCCGTTGCGGGTCTGCGTCGGCGCCTCGAACAGCCTGCCCGAGGACGACTCGCTCGCGGCGTTCGCCGACCGCTTTCTGGTGCGCGTGTTCGTGGATCCGGTACCCGATCCGCGCCTGGAGGAGCTATTGGAGGGCGGCTGGAGCGTGGAGAGCCGCGTGGACGGGCCGGTGAACCGTCTCGTCGCCGACGTTTCCGACCTCGACATGGTGACCGCGGCCGCCCGCGCCTCGGATCTGAGCCGGGTGCGGCCGCACCTGGCGCATGCGATCCGGATGCTCCGCGGCGCCGGGATTTCCCTCTCGGACCGCCGCGTCGTCAAGGTACAGCGGCTGATGGCCGCCGCCGCGGCGATGGCAGGGCGGGACCGCGCCACGGACTCGGACCTCTGGCCGCTCGTCCTCGCCGTGCCCACGCGCGAGCAGCAGTCGCTCGCCCGCGAGACCCTGCGGGACGTCCTGGCCCAGAGCGAGAACGCGGCGCTGCCCGCCGCGGCCGAGGAGGCCTCGCGCGGTCCGCTGGCCCGCGCCTCCCGCATCGCGTCGGCGGGACGAGACGCGCTGCTCGCGCGGCCGGGGACTCGGGACGAGGTCGAAAGCTGGTATCTGAAGCTGGAAGGCATCGCCCGCGAGATCGATGCGGGGTTTGCGCCGGAGGCGATGCCGCATGAGCTGGCGGAAGTCCGGGCGGGCATCGTGGCCGCCCTGCGGGAGATTCCGCCCCGCCAGCTCGGGCCGGTGCAGTAGAAGCAGTTGAAAGGATGATTTTTTCCGCCGTCTCGGCGGGTGTTTTTTGCAGTTGGCGGTTATGAGCGAAGAGGTGATTTCCGTGGTCTGGCGGCCACGCGCGACGCCCCTCGACCCGGTCGGGGTCGCGGCGCGTGGGGAGGCTGCGCGCGCCCTGGCGCGGCGTCTCCTCGCCCGCGACGACGAGAGCCTCGTCCGGATGAGCGGCGCCGCGGCGCCCGGCCTCCTGGTCGTGCTCGGCCCCTCCGCCGACCTCCCCTGGGTCGACGGCGCGGTCTATCTCGGCAAGGACGCGGCAGCGCCCTCGCTCCTGTTGCCCACGACGCGCGAGCCTTCCGTGCCGCTGCCGCTTGTGGAGCGCGCTTTCGCCCGCGCCGCGGGCGCTCCTCCCCCGCTCGCCGTTCTCTTGGATCCCCCCCTGCTCACATCCCTCGAGGCCGCTCGGCCGATTCTGCGGAGCACTCTGGAGCGGTGGCTCACGGGAGGCGGCCTCCCGCCCAAGGACGCCAAGGACTTCAAGGACTCCAAGGGAGAAGCTCGCGTTTTCCTGCTTTCGTTGCTGTCCTTGCAGTCCTTGCTGTCGTTGTGGGGAAACCCCTGATGGAGCTGCCGCGCGCTCTGACCCCCTGGGGGTCGTACCTGGCGGTCTTCCCGCGCGATCTCGCCTTGTCGCTGGGACCGGTGCTGCAACGGCTGTCGTCCGCGGTCGGTCCCCTCCAGGTGCGGCGCCTCGACGGGGGTGGCGAGGTGGACGGCTACGACGGCATCGAACGGCATGGCAGCTACGAGCGGCTGCTCGCCACGGAGTGGCTGCTGGCGGACGAGATGCCGGAGGAGTTCATGCGCCGCGCCGTGATGGGTGAGCACCTGTTCCTGCACGCCTCGCGCCCGGAGCCGGGAGGCACGCGCACCTCGGTCGCCATCTTCGACGCGGGCCCGGGCCAGCTCGGCTCGCCGCGCATTGCCCAGCTCGCCGCGCTGATCGTCCTGGCGCGGCGGGCCGAGGCGGCGGGCTCCCGCTTCGCCTGGGGAATCTTGCAGGACCCCGACGCTCCGCTCCATCCGGAGGTGACCGAGTCCGGCATCCTCCGCCTTCTCCAATCGCGGACGCCGCACGAGGCCTCGGACGCCCAGATCGACGCCTGGCACGCGAGGGTCCGCGGCTGGAAGGAGATGGACGATCTGTGGATCATCGGTCCGCCCCGGCTCGCCAGTCTGCCGGCCGCGCGCGGCGCCTCGGTCCTCCAGGTCTGGGATGTGCTCGATCCGGAGATGCGCCGGGTGGCCGTGCGCGTGCGCCCCGGCGGCGCCGGCATGCCGTCCCGCGAGATGGCTCTGGATCTGCCCGAGGACGCGGCCTGCGCCCGCCTGCTGCGCGACCCCTTCGCCGCCACGGTCGCCCGGCCCCGGGGGCTGGACCCGCTCTTGCGGCCGACCTCCAATCTTGTCTTCTCGGCCAATGGGACGAAGCTGTTCGCCCGGGCCGCGGGCGGCGGCCTCGTGGCCTTCCCCATCCCCAACTCCCCGCGCGCGGAGGTCGGCCCGCCGCGCGGCTACGACCCGGCGCCCGGGAAACTGCCGGTCGCGGTAGGGGTCACCCGCAAGCGGGTCCTGGCGGCGATCTGCCGTGTCGGCGGCATGGTCCTCCACGAGCTTCATCGCAAAAGCGGCACGTCGATCTTCGCCGGGTACGAGCCCGAGCCGGATTTCCCGGACTTTCTGCCCCCCGATCCCGCCGCGCCGCCGCCTCTCCAGCCGATCCTCGGGGCCTCCTCGCACCTCTGGGTGCGGGACGCCTCCGGCCAGCTCTTCCAGCTGGGCGGGCCGCACCCGCAGGGCTTCGGCCGGCTCAAGTACCTCGCCACGGCCAGCGCCGCCTTCGTGTCCGCCGGCGTCCTCATGATCGTGGAGCCGGCGACGGAGCAGTTCCCCGCCCGCATCACCCGCCTCGTGGGAGACCGGCGCGAAACCGTGGAGAGGATCGAGGGGCCGGGGCGGCGCGCCTTCATCGGGTTCGGCGGCGCTCTGTCGGATGCGGAACGGGCGCTGGTCGCCGTGGAGACCGGGAGCGAGGGGAGCTGGCAGATCTTCGGCCGGCACGGCACCTGGTTCCTGACGCCGTTCGCCGGAACCCAGGTGGTCGGCGTCGGGCGCGATCCCCAGCAGCCGGGCGGCCCCGGCCTCCTTCTGCTGGAGGAGGACTGGCGCACCCTCGTGCTCGCCGGGCGCAACTGGAGCCGCAAGATCGTGACCGCGGCCTCCGAGATCGAGCACGTGGCGGTGCACCATGCCTCTCCTCGCTTCGCCTATGCCACCGCGGCCGGCGAGGTCACCGTGGGCTCCTTCGATCACGAAGGCCCTCTGTTCCGGCTCCTCCTGGAGGAGGCGCCGTGAGGAGCGTCCGCCCCAGGACCTCCGCCTGGCGCGGCGTGGTCGACGCCTCGGGTTTCCTGGTCGACGTGGCGCTGATCGGAGAGGCGGAGGCCCGCCGCCGCATCCTCTCCCTGTGGGAGCCCGGCGCCACGGTCTACCGGGTCGCCCGCGGCTGGCTGATCCGTCTGCCGGCACCGCGGCGCGTGCGCTGCGACCAGGCTCCGGGATTGCCGCTGACCGCCGAGAAAGTCCCGGTTGGCCGGGCCCTGGTCAGCGCGCCGTTCACCCAGGAAGACCTGCGCGCGATCGATCCCCCCGACGGTGCGCTGATCCGCCTCTGGGCCGGCGACACGCTGGTGGAGCGGCCGTCGGAGGCGGACCGGGCCGATCCCGCCACATGGCTCGACGTCTCCGCCTTCACAGTTACGCCGGCCGTGACGCTGGGCGCTCCGCCGGTGACGCCGCGCCCGCCGGCCCAGGAGACCGGCGCTTTCGACCTGCGGGCACGCCTCAAGGGCGTTCCACCCGCCGCTCCCGAGCTGGCCGAGGTTCTCGCGGCCCTCTCCCGGCGCAAGGGCGGCGGGGCGGGAGCGGACCGGAGGACGGGAGGCACCCGCCATCTCAAGAACGTGGGCGACTGGCTCCATGGTCTGCGCTGGAGCCTGCGCCGGCGTCCGCCGGTGGCGCGCCTCCCCGGCAGACCCGGGACGCACGAGCTCATCATCGCGGGTACGGCGCCGCCGCGGCGCGGCCCCGGCCTCGGTGCGCGTCTGCACGCCCTCGTCCGCCAGATGGCCGAACGGACCGCGGTGGGCTCCCTGCTCTCCCAGGTCATGGGCCGCCGGCACGCCGCCTACATCCAACAGATGATGAATCTGTTCGAGCGGGGCGAGCTGCGCGAGGCCCTGCGCTACGCCATTCCGCTGGGAGGACCGGCCGGCGAAGCCCTGCGCGGCCTCCCCCTGCGCCTCCCCGGACCGCGCAGGAGCCTGGAGATCCGCCCGGAGGTCCCGCGGACCCACTCGACGCTGCCCACCTCGAGCGATCTCTACAACGAGCTGCAGCGCCTCTACCGCACCGCGTTCGAGCGCCTCGAGGCGCAGGGGCACATCGAAGAGGCCGCCTTCCTGCTTGCCGACGTCCTGCTGGCCAGCGAGGAGGCCGTGGCCTTCCTGGAGCGTCACGGGCGGCTGCGCCTCGCGGCCGAGATGGCCGAGGCGCGCAACCTGCCGCCCGGCCTGGTGGTCCGCCAATGGTTCCTCTCCGGCGACCGCCAGCGGGCGCTGTGGACCGCCCGCCGCACCGGCGCGTTCGCCGACGCCGTGACCCGCCTGGAGCGGAGCCGCCGGCACGAGGAGGCCCAGGCCCTGCGCCTGCTCTGGGGAAACGACCTCGCGGAGGCAGGCAGCTACGTGGCCGCGGTCGAGGCGGTCTGGCCTGTCCACGAGGCGCGGCGCCTGGCGCTCAAATGGATGGACCGCGCCATCGAGCAGGGGGGAGCGCCCGCCGGCCGCATGATCGCCCGCAAGCTGGCCCTGATGCCCGAGGATTTCGAGACCTCGCGCGACCAGGCCGTGATGCTCCTGGAGAGCTGGCGGGCCGAGGGCGCCTCCGCCCGTCTCGCCTTCGCCGAGACCCTCCGTCAAGGGCCGCGCACGCCCGAGACCGTGACCCTGGCGCGCGCCGCCGTGCGCACCATCGCGCGCGACTCCGGGCGCTTCGGCGCGCGCATGTCCCCCGATCAGTTCCGCCAGCTCGTGACGTTCGCCGAGGACGGAGCCCTGCGCGCCGACGCGCCGGCGCTCCCCCTGCCGGACCCGGGTCCCTGGATGGCGCGCGAGACGCCGTGGACCGTCGAGATCGGCCCGTCCGACGTGGGGATCATGAACGCCTGCGACGCCGCCTTCCTGCCGAACGGCCTGACCCTGCTGGCCCTGGGCGAGGCGGGCGTGCGGCTGATCTCGCGGGCGGGCCGGACCGTGGCCGAGGTCGACCAGCCGGCGCACCGCCTGGTGGTCTCCGACAGCGGCAACCGGGCGATCGCGCTCGCCCCGCGCGGCGACGCCTGGCGGCTGGCGCGGATCGACCTCACGGGGCGCAAAGGGGAATTCTGGTGCGACGCCCGCTTCGACGCCGCGGCGGCGGACTTCGACGGCGTTCTCTGGTTCGTGGCCTCGGCCGACGGCCTGGTGGCCGTCGATGCCACGGGCCGCGCTTTCGACGGACCCTGGGGAGTGCCCGACCTGGGCCGCCGGGTGAGCTCGATCGTCCGCTCGCCGCAACGCTGCTCGCTGGTGACCACGGGCGCGGACCCCGAGGTCTGGACCTACGAGATCCCCTCGCTCTTCCTGCGCAGCCGCGCCGAGGTGCCGGAAACCGCGCGCACCGAAGACACCCGCTGCCTCGGCGTTTCCGCGGACGGCCAACTCGCCGAGCAGTGGGTCATCGAGGCCGAGGGAGAGGGGACGGCGGTCGAATCCCCCTTCCACGTGCAGATCCACGGCCGCTTCGCCTTCCAGTTCCGCCTCCCCGGCCTCGGCTGGACCAGCGGCCTGCCCGTGCTCGCCGGAGACTGGCTCGCCGCCCCGGTCCATGCTCCCGACGAAGCACGCGTCTACCTGATCCACCGCCCTACGGCCAAGGTGAAGGCCGAGGTGATCCTCAGCCGCGCCCGCCGGTTGTCGGTGCGCCTGACGCCGTCCTACCTCACCCTGGCGGACGACCGGGGGCGGGTGCTGGTGCTCGATCTGGAGTATGGGCAAATCCGGCGGGATGTGCGGTTGTAGGAAGAAGGCAAGGATTGGCTATGCTTCCCCGATGAATTTCCCCCCTCTGCCGCTTCTGCTGCTGCTCTGCGCCCTGCCCGCCGTCGCCCAGCCGGCGCTCGATGCCTTGGTCGACAAGGAGCTGCCCTCGCTGCTCTCCCTCTATGAGGCGCTCCACGCCGCCCCCGAGCTGTCGCATCAGGAAGCGAAAACGGCGGCTCTCGTCGCGCAAGAGCTCCGGTCGCTCGGCTTCACGGTGACGGAGCACCTCGGCAAATATCCCCGTCCGGAATGGACGGGGCACGGCGTGGCCGGCGTGCTGCGTAACGGCACGGGGCCGACCGTGCTGATCCGTGCGGAGATGGATGCCCTGCCGATCGAAGAAAAGACCGGATTGGCCTACGCGAGCCACGAGGCGGGCGTCATGCATGCCTGCGGGCACGACCTCCATACCGCCGCGATGATTGGCACCGCCCGCATGCTCGTCGCGCTCAAGGACCGCTGGAAGGGCACCGTCGTGCTCGTGGGGCAGCCCGCCGAAGAGACTCTCGACGGGGCGAAGGCGCTGGTCGAGGGAGGTCTGTTCGAGCAGGTGCCGCGGCCGGAGTGGGTTCTCTCGCTGCATGACACCGCGGAGCTCCCGGTCGGCCAGATCGGGATCACTCCGGGGCCCGCCCTGGCGAGTGCCGCGGCCGTGGAGGTGACGGTCCGCGGCAAAGGCGGGCACGCCTCCGCGCCCCAGAACGCGAAAGATCCGATTGTCCTCTCCGCCCAGCTCATCCTCGCCCTGCAGACCCTGATCAGCCGGGAAAACTCACCCTTTTCACCGGCGGTCATCACGGTCGGCTCCGTCCACGGCGGGTCCAAAGCGAACATCATTCCGGACGAGGTGAAGCTCGCGCTGAGCGTGCGGGCCATGGACGACGAAGGCCGCGACCGGCTCATCCGGTCGATCGAGCGGACGGCGCGGGGCCTCGCCGAGGCTGCCGGCATCCCGGAGGATCGCTGGCCGATCGTTCATGTGAGCGAGACCGAGGTGGTCCCCGCGACGTACAACGATCCCGCTCTGGCAGAGCGCCTGGCCGGTACGTTCACAGAGCTGCTCGGCGCCGGAAATGTCGTTCGGATGAGACCCTCTCTGGCCGCCGACGACTTCGGGCACCTGGCCCTCCAGGAAGGACGGCATGTCCCCAGCCTGCTGTTCAACATCGGGGTCGCCGATCCGCGGAAGCTGGACGAAGCCAAAGCGAGCGGAAACCCGCTGCCGTCCCCACATTCTCCCCTGTTCGCACCGGTAGCCGAGCCCTCGCTGCGCGTGGGAGTCAAGGCGATGACGGCGGCGGTGCTGGAGTTGCTGCGGTAGACCTCAGAAGTCGAAGTCCCGAATCAGGTTGAACCCGAGCCGCACGTCCCCGGTCTCGAAGCCACCGGCGAAGTCGCCTCCCAGGTACTGGTCGACCGTGGTCCCTCGGGAGTTGCCGACCAGGATCTCGAAAATGTGCCCGCCGATCTCGCGCGACAGGGCCACGTGCCAGGCGTCCTCGCTCTCGTCCAGATCCCGGTTGGCCGGGACCCATTCCAGCTCGATCACGTGCTCGCCGATAGGGACGCTGACCCCGACCGGTACGTTGAAGGCGTCGCGCAGGCGCGGCGTATCCCGCACCCACGAGGGGGAGAGCAGCACGGTTACCCCCGAGGAGAACCGGTGGGCGAGCAGGAGCTGCGCAAAGGGACGGTCCGCATCCTCCACCCCCTCGTGCCGGAGCAGGTCCGCCCCGATTCTTGCGCCGACCGTGACCGGCAGGCGCGGTGACTGCTCCAGGACCAGGTATTTGGCCGAGAGCTCGAAGTTCTCCTGGAACGACGAGCGGAAGAGGGCGAGGTCGAGACGGGAGGTGGCTCCCCAGGCGAGGCCGAGCCCGACGTCCGAACCGCCGTCCAGACCCCACAAATTGTGCTCGTCCCCGTCCTGCACCGTCTGTTGGAACCGGTGCGTGAAGAGAACCTCCAGCTTCCGGCTGCCGACCGTGTAAGGGGTCGGCATGTCGATGAAGCGGGTGCCGAGCGGGTCGGCCTGCTGGGCGCCGGCGGCGGAAGCCACCACGGAAAGCAGAGCGGCCAAGGCGAAGGACTTCAAACGCTCTCTAATCATTCGGCGCTCCTGCCCGCACCCAGGCGATGATTCCGTCGATCTGGTCCTGGGGCAGCCCGCCGGGCCGATCGAGCGGCATGCGGGCTCCCGCGATGTCCGGGTCTCCCCGGAGCTTCTTGATGAGGTAGCTGCGCTCCGGGTCGCCCGGCTCGATCCGGTCGAGCGACGAGCGCTCGGTCGACGACTGATTGACGATCTCGCCGTAGCTCCGCCCGGCCGCGAGGACCATGCCGCCGGAAGCCGTGGCGGCGTCGTGGCAGCCCGACTTCGCGCAGCTCGGCGTGAAGACCTCCGCCTGGATCTGCGCGAAGGAAAGGGCGGTCCCCCCGCCCGGCTCCTCGGAAGGCTCGGTCGGCGACTTCACCGAGCCGCAGGCCGCGAGGAGCAGGACGAGGGGGAGGACGGTCCCTCTACGGACAGGTCGCGAACGCATTGGTGTCCTGGACCGGCGGAACCGCCCGGTTCAGCGGATTGAAGTAGCTCTTGACCGTGCCGTTCTGGGTGTCGGTGACCGTCACCCCGAGCTCCACGTTCGTGGTGGCCGCGAAGAACACCCAGTAGCGGCTGTTGAGGCCGCACCCGTTCAGCACCTTGATGAGCATCTCCAGGTTGGACGGCGAGAAGAAGTAGAAGAGGCCGGAATCCGGAGCGGTCGGGATGGGCACGGCCTGCCCCTGGCCGGAATTCCCGTCGGCGGTCCGCCAGTCCGCCTCAATCTGGAAACGGTTGTTGTTGACGCAGAGCACGGTGGCCGAGGCGATGCAGGGCAGGGCCGCGGCGTTCGGCGCGGCTCCCGCCTCGTTCGAGAAGGCGGAATTGCCGGCGTTGTTCCGGGCGCGGACCCGGAAGACGTAGAAGGTGCCGGAGGTAAGCCCGTCCGCCAGGAACGCCGTGGTGTTCGGCCCCACAGTGCCGATCTCCTCGTACGTGCCGGTCAGGGTCCTCCGCTGGATGACGAAACCGGTCTCGTTGTTCGAGGCGTCGGTCCAGGTCAGCATGATCTCGGCCGTCGAGTGCGGCTCGGCTTGCAGGTTGGTCGGCGCCGCCGGTGCGCTGCCGCCTCCTCCGCCGCCGTCGTCGTTGTCATTGATCGTCAGCGTCGCCGTGTCCCGTGCGTCGTCGAGAGTCGCGCCGGTGGCGCTGCTCAGGGTGAGGTTGACCGTCTCGTTCGACTCGTCCGCCGTGTCGTTGACGATCGTTACCTGGAACGTCTTGTTGGCGTCGTCGCCGTCCGCCCAGCTCAGGGTGCCGGATGCGGCGGTGAAGTCAGAGCCGGCGGTGGCGGTGCCCGCCGCGGCCGACCAGTGCACCGTGGCGGCACCGTCGTCGCCGTTGACGCGGCTCACCGTGATCGTGGCCTTTGGGCCGGCTTCGGAGACGGTATAGCTCGTCTGGGTGAAGCGGATCGAGCCGGGGGTGTCGCCACCACCACCACCGCCCTCGACGGTCACCGTCCCGGTCATCCCCATGGCCTCGTGGACCTCGCAGACATACCCGAACACGCCGGCTTGGTTGAAGGTGTGGGAGAAGGTCCACTGGTCGGCCGGATCACCGCTCCGGAAATTGGCGTCGTCGGAGGCGACGTTGTGCAAGCCCTGGTTATTGTTGGCCCAGGTGACCGTGTCGCCGACCTGGATGGTGACGTTCCTTGGAGAGAACGAGTTGCCCACGACGTTGATGCCCACGTCAGCGGCGTGAGCCGCGGGGACGGCGAGGCCTGATGCGAGGACAACCGCGAAACAGAACGGCAGGAGCGAGCGGAGCTGGCGCATGCGTAGAAAATCCTCCGAAAAACGAGTCATTCGTCCTGATCCTACTCATAGCCGGGAGACGGCGGCGGGGCGCTGCTGCCGACCCGGACGGACCCCTGCATGAGGCAGCATTGCTTGTGCGCTTTGCAGGAGTAGTCCCAGGTCCCGATCGTGTCGAAGCGGCGTTCGAACGTTGCTCCCGACGAGGTGAAGACCGCGCCGCTGTCGAAGGCGCTGTTCACGGCGGTGACCGTGTGTGTCCGGTCGGTGCCGCTGAACACCCAGCGCACCGTGTCACCCGGCTCGATCGTGATCGATTTGGGCTCATAACTGTTGTCCTTCACCTGCACAACGACAACCTGCGCCGGACGCGGCTCGGTCGGCGAGCCGCCGCCGCCGTTACCGCCGCCACCGCCGCACGAAGAGGCGGCCAGCGCAGCGACCAGGGTCATCGCGAGCAGCGACGCGAGCTTGGGGATCCGTATCATGGGACACCCTCCTTTCGTTTCCGTCGGTCTGTTCCCGGGAACGGCGGAAAGGTTCATGCCGCTCCCGTTTGAACCTTTCGCCGCTCATCCGGGACATACTGAGTCGACAGGACATGCGCTGTGACTGAGCTCGAAACCTCCCTGCTGCGCCGGATCGCCGCCAAGGACCGCAAGGCCTTCGAGGCGCTCTACCATCGGTATGACCGGCGGCTGTTCGCCTTCATCCTGAAGCTGACACGGCGGGTGGACATGGTCGAGGAGATCCTCAACGATGTCCTGCTGGCCATCTGGAAGGGGGCCGGAGGGTACGATGCGCGCTCGCGGCCTTCGACCTGGATCTTCGGCATCGCGTACCACAAGGCTTCGAAGGCCCTGGCGCGGCGTCGGCCCGAGCCCACCGGGGAGCCGGAAGCCGAGCCGGTCGACCAGGACGAGCCCGAGAGCCTGATGGCCCGACGCGAGCTCGCCTCGGTCCTCGGCCGCGCCCTGCACGTCCTGCCGGCGGAGCAGCGCGCCGTCGTGGAGATGACGTACTACTACGGAATGTCCTATCCCGAGATCGCGACGATCATGGGATGTCCGGTCAATACTGTGAAAACGAGGATGTTTCATGCCCGCCGCCGTCTGCGCGAGATCCTGCCGGAGATGGGGATCTCGCGCCGGGGAGGCCAGGAGTCGCCATGACCGACGGGAATCGACGGGAGCGCTTGCACAAGCGGGTGTGGGACCTGCTCCCCTGGTATGTGAACGAAACCCTGCCCGAGGGAGAGCGGCGGACGGTGGAGTCCCACCTGGCCGAATGCTCTCGGTGCCGGGAGGAGATCGTCACCTGCCGGCGGCTGGGCGAGGCGATCCGGCAGACGGAGGAGATCGTGCCGATGGTCCACCCCGCCCGCCTAGCCCGCCTGATGGAGAGGATCGACGAGGAGGAGGACCGCGGCCACGGCTGGAGACAGATCGTCCTGGCCCCCTGGCGCGGCCTGGCTTCCCTGATTCGGGCGACGCCGCCGCTGGCTCGCGGTGCCCTCGTGGTGCAACTCGTGTTTCTGGTGGCCTTGACGGGCCTGCTCGTCCGCTGGTCCCGGATGCCGGAAGCGCCGGCTCTCACACCCGCTTCCGTACCTCAATATCAAACGCTGTCGGAGAGCGCCCCGGCGCCGGCCACCCCGGCGACGACGGCGCGGCTCCGGCTGGTCTTCACGGAGGGGACGGCGGAGAAAGAGGTCCGCGATCTGCTCCTCGGCATCCGCGGGCAGATCGTCGCCGGTCCCTCCGCTCTCGGGGTGTACACCGTGGAGGTGCCCGCCGGCCCCGATCCCCTGGAAAAAGTGCTGGCCCACCTGCGGGCCCAGCCTCGGGTGAGCCTGGCGGAGCCGGCGGTGGGGCCGTGACAAAGAGCTTTCTCTGGGGGTCGGGGAGTGAGGTCCTATTCCTCCTCCTCGCCTTTTCCCTCAGCTGTGCCGGGAGCGGGACCGTCTCGCCGGTCACCGCCGCGCGGAGAGACTCGACCATCTCCTCGTCTCAGCAAGTGATGGTCACCTTGAAGCCGGCGCCGCCGGACCTCTGGTCGCGCACTACCTACGAGCTCGAGCAGACCTACCGGTTGCAGACGATCTTCGCGTGGACCATGGTCTCCTTGAGCGAGCGCTGCATCGTTTTCGAGATCCCGCGGAGCCACTCCCAGGAGGAGATCCTGCGCCGGCTGCGCGCCGACCCGCGGGTCGGCACGGCCCAGCCGATCGAGACGTTCGACGCGCTGGCCGTTGGCGCCTCCTCCTACAACGACCCCTACGCCCACCTGCAGCGCTCCATCCAGGCCCTGACCCTCGAAAAGGCCCATCGCTGGGCCACCGGCAAAGGGGTCCGGATCGCGGTCATCGATACGGGAGTCGACGTCGACCATCCGGACCTGCGGGGGCGGATCACCCGGGTGGGCAACTTCGTCGAGCGCGGCGAGCAGGGCTTCACCAGCGACGTCCACGGCACCGCGGTGGCCGGAGTCATCGCCGCAGCCACCAACAACCAGGTCGGGATCGTGGGCGTGGCACCGCAGTCCGAGATCTACGCGCTCAAGGCGTGCTGGCCGAAGGCGCCCGGCACGCGCGAGGCGGTCTGCGACAGCTATACCCTGGCCCGGGCGATCGACTTCGCCATCACACAAGGGGTTCAGATTCTCAACTTCAGCCTCGCCGGCCCGCCCGATCCGCTGCTCGCGCGGCTCATCGGCGCGGCGCTCCAGCGCGGCATCGTGGTGGTGGCCGCCGACGCCGGGGACGGGCGAAGGACTTTCCCGGCGACTCTCAAGGGAGTGATCGGCGTCCTCGGCCTCGACCAGGTCAGCGGCGGGGGGCGTCCGCGGGCCAGCCCTGCCGACCTGGGCGCGCCCTCGGTCGACATCCTCACCACGGTCCCGCACGGCTCGTACGACTTTTTCTCGGGCAGCTCGCTCGCCGCCGCCCAGGTGAGCGGTGTCGTCGCTCTCCTTCTCGAACGAGAGCCCCGCCTCACCCCCGCCAAGCTCGCGGAGCTCCTGCGGCGGACCGCCCACACCGCGAACGCCACCCTGGCGCAGGTGGACGCTTGCGCGGCCTTGGCCAGCGCCCTCGGCCAGGGCAACTGCGAGTAGCAGCGCCACATCGCCCTGCCTCGGCCGCCGAAACGCCGGCGGCTCCAAGGGGGAGGCATATAATCCCGCCGACAGGCAAGGAGGCACCATGGCACACAAGGCTCGGCGAGCTCGGCCGAAGATCGGCAAGCGGTTTCATACGCCCGGCACGGCGCCGGGGACGCTGCGCCCCATCGAGGTGTCGGGCGCCGGGCCGGTCCGCATCACGATCATCGACTATGGGCCGGACCACCTGGAAGAGAAGGTCGTCGCGAGCGCCGAGGAGCTTCTCCCCTACCGAGACGCCCCCACCATCACCTGGATCAACATCGAGGGGCTTCACGACGTCGCCCTGCTGGAAGCCCTGGGCCGGGGTTTCGGCATCCACTCCCTCACCCTGGAGGACATTCTCAACTGCGGGCAGCGGCCGAAGATCGAGGACTATGGGACGTATCACTTCCTGGTCATGAAGTCTCTCTCCATGGACGAGGCAGGCCTGGAGCTCGAACAGATCAGCTTCATCCTGGGGAAGAACTACATCATCACCCTCCAGGAGGTCCCTGGTGACTCCTTCGAGGCGGTCCGCCAGAGGATCCGCCGCGGCAAGGGGCTGATCCGCAAGGCGGGCGCGGACTACCTCTGCTATGCCCTGGTCGACGCTCTGGTCGACGAGTTCTTTCCCGTCCTGGAGCGCTTCGGCGAGAAGATCGAGGAGCTCGAGGACACGGTGGTCCTCCGCCCCTCTCCGGAGGTCCTGCAAGAGGTCCACGCGGTCAAGCGCGATCTTCTGGTGTTGCGGCGCACCGCCTGGCCGGAGCGCGACACGATCAGCGCGTTCTCCCGGGAGGAATCCCACCTGATCCAGCACGAGACCCTGGTCTTCGTGCGCGACTGCTATGACCACATCATCCAGGTCATCGACATGATCGAGACCTACCGCGATCTCACCTCCGGACTGCAGGAGGCCTATCTGTCGAGCATCAGCAACCGCATGAACGAGATCATGAAGGTGCTGACCATCATCTCGACCATCTTCATCCCCCTGACGTTCATCGCCGGAATCTATGGCATGAACTTCGATCCGCACGTGAGCCCGCTGAACATGCCCGAGCTCGAGTGGTATTGGGGATACCCGTTCTCGCTCCTGCTGATGGCCATCGTGGCCGGCGCGCTCGTCGTCTTCTTCCGGCGGAAGGGATGGCTGTGAGCCGGCCGGGCCATTTGGTCTGCCCGGTCTGCGGCGAGCCCCGGAAACAGGCGCAGCTTCTGCCTGCGGAGATGGTGCGCGGCGGCCTCGTCGAGCTGATCCGCCGCGATCACCCGGATTGGGGAGAGGCCGGGGATACGATCTGCCTGCCCGACCTGAACCACTATCGTTCGCGGTACGTCGAGGAGCTGATCGCCGAAGAGGGGCGTGAGCTGACCTCGATCGAGCAGGACGTGATCGAGAAGCTCCGGCAGGAGGAGCTCGTCGCGGCGGACACGAACCTGGAGTTCGATCAGCGGCTCACCTTCGGAGACCGACTGGCCGACCGGGTGGCCCGCTTCGGCGGGAGCTGGGCCTTTATCATTTCCTTCGGCGCCTTCCTCTTCGTCTGGATGGTGATCAACTCCATCGCCCTGCTCCGCCGGCCGTTCGATCCCTATCCGTTCATCCTGCTCAACCTGATCCTGTCGTCCATCGCCGCGCTCCAGGCGCCGGTCATCATGATGAGCCAGAACCGCCAGGAGGCGAAGGACCGCCTGCGAGCCGAGCACGACTACCGGGTGAACCTCAAGGCCGAGCTGGAGATCCGCCTCTTGAGCGAGCGCATCGACGCGCTGGTCAATCACCAGTGGCAGCGCCTCCTGGAGATCCAGCGGATCCAGCTCGAGCTCATGGAGGGGCTCGATGCGCCCGGCCGGAACCCCCGCGGCGGCAAGCTCGACGCCTGAAGGTGCCGCCCCGCGGCTCTCCTGGGCTCGGCTGACGCCGCTGCTCGGACCCCTCTTTTTCGCGGCGGCTCTCGTTCTCCTCCACCGCGAGCTGCGAGGCTTCCACTACCGCGACGTGCTCCTCTTCCTGGAGCAGCTGCCCGCCGGACGATTGGCCCTCGCCTTCGGCTGCACCGTGGCCGCCTACCTGGCGGTGACCGGTTACGACGCGCTCGGCGTACGCTGGATGGGCTGCGCCGTCTCGTACCCGCGCACCGCCTTCGCCGCCCTTGTGAGCACTGCGGTCAGCAACACCCTCGGCCTGTCGTTCCTCACTGGCGCGCCGCTGCGCGCGCGGCTCTATACGAGCTGGGGGCTCTCCTCGGTCGACATCGGACGCCTGGTGCTGTTCTGCTACGTGACGTTCTGGCTGGGCTTCTGTGCTCTCGCCGGAGTGGCCTTCCTGGTTGATCCCATCGCTCTCCCCACCCGCCTGGGGCTGCCCGTGGCCACGGTCCGGCCTCTCGGTGTGTTGTTCGCCACGGTGGTGGCGGCGTATCTGGCGCTGGTGCTGTTCCGCCGGCAGCGGCTCGCTCTGCGCGGACTCGAAGTGACGCCTCCGGCGCTCCCCTTGGCCCTTGGCCAGATCGCGGTCGCCTCGCTCGACTGGTCGCTCGCCGGAGCGGTGCTCTACAGCCTGCTGCCTCCCGCGTGGTACCTCCCGTTCCTCCACTTTCTGGTCGTCTTCCTGTTCGCCCAGGTGGCGGGCCTGGTGAGCAACGTCCCGGGCGGGCTCGGCATCTTCGAGACCGTGATGGTGCTCCTCCTCCCCGCCGAGCTGCCGCGCCCCGAGCTCCTCGCCGCCCTCGTCGCCTACCGCGGCGTCTACTATCTCCTGCCGCTGCTCCTCGCCGCGCTCTCCCTCGGTGCCCATGAGGTGGCGCGGCACCGCGCCCAGGTCGGCCGGCTGGCCCGACGGGTCGGCACGCTGGCTCCGGACGTCGTCCCGCCTGTCCTCGCCGCCGCGACGTTCGTGGGCGGTCTGGTGCTCCTTCTGTCAGGCGCGACGCCAGCCATCCACGCCCGGCTGCGCGGTCTCGGGGCCCTGCCTCTGCCGGTCATCGAGGTCTCCCATTTCCTGGGCAGCCTCGCAGGCGTCGGGCTGCTCTTCCTCGCCATGGGATTGCAGCGGCGGCTGGACGCGGCCTACCACCTGACCGCGCTGCTCCTGGGCGGCGGTGCCGTGCTCTCCCTCCTCAAGGGGCTCGACTGGGAGGAGACGCTGATCCTGACGCTTCTCCTTGCGGCTCTGCTGCCGTGCCACGCGCACTTCCACCGCCGGGCGTCGCTGATGGCCGAGCCGTTCACCCCGGGCTGGATCGCGGCGATCGCCGTCGCCCTCGGCAGCGCGATCTGGCTGGGCCTGTTCGCCTACAAGCACGTCGACTACTCGCACGACCTGTGGTGGCACTTCACGCTCTTCGGCAACGCCCCGCGCTTCCTCCGCGCCACGGTCGGCACGCTGGTGCTGGCGCTGGGGCTCGCCGTCGGGCGCCTGCTCCGGCCGGCGGTGCCGGAGCCGGAGGAGCCCGCCGCCGAAGATCTGGAGCGGGCGGCCACGATCGCGGCGCGCTCGCCGCGCACGTCCTCCTACCTGGCCTTGCTAGGGGACAAGCGCCTCCTCTTCCATCCACAGGGGGACGCATTTGTCATGTTCGGCGTCGAGCGGCGGAGCTGGGTCGCGCTCGGCGATCCGGTCGGCGCCGAGGAGCGCCAGGTGGACCTCGCCTGGAGCTTCCGCGAGCTGGCCGACCGCCATGGCGGCTGGACCGCGTTCTACCAGGTGCCCCCGCAGCGGCTGCACATCTACGTGGACCTCGGGCTGTCGATGGTCAAGCTCGGCGAGGAGGCGCGGGTGCCGCTGGCCGACTTCTCGCTAGAGGGGAGCCACCGCAAGAAGCTGCGCCACGCCTACCGGCGCGCCCAGGACGAAGGGATCGGATTCGAGGTCGTCCCCGCCGCGGAGGTCGAGCCGCTCCTGCCCGAGCTGGAAGAGATCTCGAACGACTGGATGCGCGCCAAGAACACGCGCGAGAAGGGGTTCTCCCTCGGCCGCTTCGACCGCGGCTACCTGCGGCGCTTCCCGGTCGCGCTGATCCGCGGCAAGGAGGGCCGGATCGTGGCGTTCGCGAACCTCTGGCCCGGCGGGGAGAAGGAGGAGCTGTCGCTCGACCTGATGCGTCACCGCGAGGAGGCGCCGGGCGGAGTGATGGACGTCCTCTTCCTGGAGCTGATGCTTTGGGGGCGGACGGAAGGGTACCGTTGGTTCAGCCTCGGCATGGCCCCGCTCTCGGGGCTCGACGAGCACTCCCTCGCGCCGCTCTGGAACCGGGTGGGAGCGCTGGTCTTCCGGCACGGCGAGCACTTCTACAACTTCCAGGGGCTGCGCCAGTACAAGGAGAAGTTCGACCCGGTCTGGGAGCCGCGCTACCTCGCCTGCCCGGGCGGGCTCGTGCTGCCGCGCGTGCTCACGGACGTGGCGACCTTGATCTCTGGCGGTCTGCGGGGTGTGGTCGGCCGCTGAGCTGGCAAGCCACGGCCAAGGCCTGAAGCACGGTGATTTTCGCTGGACGGTTCGAGACCTCGTCCACCAGAGCCCGGCAGCGATCCCCCGCCGGATGCGAATGGATCAGCTTCTCGCGCTGGGCGAAGTAGAGCGTGGGCGTGCCGGCCGCTTCGGCGAGGTGGATCGACCCGCTGTCGTTCGCGACCAGGAGGCTGGCGTGTTCGAGGAGGGCGGCGAAGACGGGGAGCGGATCAGCGGCGGCCACGATGCGCCTCTCTCCAGCCTGTTGCGCAACCTTCTCCAGCAGCTCCCGCTCTCCTGGGCTCCCTTCGATCAGCACAGGCAGCCCGAGCTCGCCGGCCAACCGGCGGGCAAGCCGGGCGAACTTCCGCGCCGGCCAGCGGCGGGAGGAGTGGCCGCCCGGAGCAAGAATCGCGAACGGCTCCTCGCCGAACCCGCGCTCGGCCAGGAGTCGGCTGGCCTGCCGCCGTGCATCCTCTGAAATGTACATCTCCACCCGCCGATCGGCCTCGCTCCACTCTGCCCGCTCGGCGCCCAGGAGCGGATCGAGCGCGTGGAGCATCATCCGCGGGCTCGGCTGGGCGCCCCAGACGAACCAGCCCTCGTGGGTCAGCCAGTGCGGAAGCGTCTGCTCCAGAGCAGGATCGAAGTACTCCAGGTTGATCCGCTGTGGCACACCTGCCTTTGCCATCGCCACGGCCAGCCAGCGGCTCTCGGGGCGCCGGGCAAACGCGAAGAGAGCGGCATCGAAGCGGGTCCCGGCGAGACGGCCGAGGACGCGCCGGCGCTCCTCCCGCTCCCGGCCTGGCGACGGCAGATAGGGAACGATCTCCTCGACGTGCGGGTTGCCCGCCAGCAGCTCCAAGGCGACCGGCGGCCCCACGAGGGTGGTGCAGGCTGCGGGGAAGTAGCGGTGGATCGCCCGCAGGAGCGGCGTCAGCCAGAGGGTGTCGCCCACGTGAAAGCGGGCCTGATGGACCAGGAAGCGCGGGCGCGTCACAGCGATATTCTCTCTCCATGGACGTCCTCTGGCTCGGCGGCTCGGCTTGCGCTGGCAAAACATCGATCGCGCGGCTCCTGGCGGAGGAGCACGGCCTTACTCTCTACTCGTGCGACGAACATTTCGAAGAGCACCGCCGACGGGCGGACCCGGCGCGCCAGCCGCACTTCCATCGCCTGATGGACGCCCCCATGGAGGAGCTGTGGGCCCAGCCCGCCGCTCTGCAGGCCGAGGCGCTGCTGGCCTTTTATGCGGACGAGCTCGAGATGGTCCTCGAAGACCTCCGCGGCCTCTCTGGCCCGGTGCTGGTCGAGGGAGCCGGTCTCCTGCCGGAGCGGATCGCGGCGCTCTCCCCCGAGCCCCACCGCGCGCTCTGGCTGATCGCCACACCCGGGTTCCGGCGGCAGGTGTATCCGGCGCGCGGAGGGTTCGTCCAGGAGCTTCTCAGCCGCTGCGCCGATCCCGACGAGGCGTTCGCCCGGTGGATGGAGCGGGATGACCGAATCGCGCATCATCTCGAAGAAAAGGCGCGGCGGCATGGGCTGGGAGTCCTGACAGTCGACGGCGGCCAGATCCTCGAAGCAACCACCCAGCTCATCGCGAGGCGGTTCAGGCTGGAGTGAGATTCAGGAGGCGGCCCGGACCACCACCTGCGGCGAGAGATGGAGCGGCAGCTTGCCCGCGGAGGACTCCAGCCGGACGATGTAGTCCGCCGGATGGTTCGGCGTAAAGGCGATCTCGTACACCCCTTCGCCCAGGTCCTTTGCCTGGAGGCGCATCTGCCAGTTCCGGTCGGTGCGATGGATCAGGACCTGGACGTCGCCGAGACCCGGGTGCGGCACCCCGGTGTTGGGGTCGGTGAGACGGAAGCGCAGGCGGATCTCCTTTCCCACCGCCACCAACCCCGGCTCTCCCAGAGGCTCGACGTGGACGGGCCGCGCCTTCCGCCGCTCTTCCTCGCGCACCGGATCAGGAAGCACCTCCACCTGGAAACAGTGCACGACGCGGGGAGAGTCGAGGAGGAACGCCAGCTCGTACCGCCCAGGGCCGCGCAGCTTCGCCACGGTCTCGTAGGAGCCCGTCCGCGACCGTTCCGAGAGGCTCCGGTCCACCACCAGAACCGCCCGCGGCTCGCGGTCGTAATTGGTGAAGTGGCCCATCGGGGCCGCCATGCCTTCCTTGTAGAAGTAGATCGCCTGGTCCGCCGGGTTGGCCACCAGGACCGCCGACGAGCCGGGGGCCCGCACGATGCCGGCCGCGGGGCTTGGCTTCCGCCCCCGGCCGAAGGGGAGCTGCCCGCCGGGGAAGTCGGCCGCCGGCACCGCCCGCCCCTCTTCCCCGACCTCCTTGAGCGGGATCATGAGCACGGTCTCGCTCCCCTGGTGGCGGACGTAGGCCAGGTCGTCGCTGAAGGCGACCTGATCGGGCGCCTTCAGCATCTCGCCGCTCTGGAGGATGCGGTTGCTCGCGGTGTCCACGATGAACAAGGCGTCAGCCAGCGGGTTCACCGCGAAGCCGAGCCGCCCGCCCGGCGCGAAGCGGATCTGGCCGAGACCCGGGCGGGCCGCCATGCGCGCCGTCACCTCGTGCCGTTGCCCGTCGATGGCCACGATCGTTCCGCTCTTGGCGTGCGTCACATAGGCGGCGCGCGCCAGGGTCGACCAGGCGATGGAGACCGGCTGCTCGCCGGTCGGAATGTCCTTGACGCGGGCGAGGGTCCGCACGTCGATCACCGAGACCGTGCCGGCGTCGCTGTTCGTCACGAAGGCGAAGCGGCTGTCCGCATCGAAGGCGATCTCATGGTGCCCCGGGCCGGTGGGGATCCGCGCCAGGACCCGCAGGCTCCTGGCATCCACCACCGCGACCCCTGAGCCCGCCGCCTCCGTGCCGGCGAGGTCGAGGGTGGCCCAGAGATAGCTCTCGTCCGGTTGCAGGGCCACCCGCGTGGGACGCGGACCCGCGTCCACCTGCGTCTCCACGTTCCAGCTGGAGGTGTCGACCGCCGCGATCCGTCCCGCCTCGGGCTGGGAGACGAAGAGCCTCCGCTGGTCGGCGGTCAGCGTCCAGTCCTCGCCCGGGGAGAGCAGCTGCACCATGGCGAGCAGCCGCGATCCTCCGAAGCCGAAGAGCGGGTCGACGACGCTGATGCTGGCGTCCTCGTTGAGCGCCAGGACGAAGTAGACGTTGAGGTCGAGGGCCGGCCGCTTGAGGAGGCTGCCGCCCACGAGCTGCTCGACATCCTGGTGACACTTCTGGGCGTCCGTTCCGCCCGGCGGCATCACGCTCATCCAGGCCGCCGGGGAAAGCCCGGCGAGCGGCTGGCCCGTGGCGGCGTCCGTGATCTCGAAGCGGATGGCCGCCGTCTCTTCCTCCCGGAGCGCGCCGGACGGCGCCGGGGAGAGAGGCTCGATCTCCGCCCGGACGGCGATCCCCTCCCGCACCACCCGCTCGCTCCACCCCTCCGCGGAGAGTCCCGCCGGTCCACCGATCCAGAGCGAGAGGACGAGCCCGCCGAGCCTTGGGAGCCAGGCCCGGCGGGACCACGATCTCGAAGCTGCGCTCATCCTCTCGTCCCTGTCTCCTCAGCGACCTGCCGAGGCGGTGGCGGGAGCCGCCGTGCTCTCGGCGGGCGGAGGCACGCAGGCGGAGCCGTCAGGGTTGACGACCCGCAGGAGCCCCCAGATCCCCTCGTTGAAGTGGTCGGCCGTGTAGCTGCGGTAGAAGTAGTCGCCGCAGATCGCCCGCGGACCGCCCGCCTTGGTGACCAGCACGTCGAAGTGGTTGCCCGGGCCGTGTCCCATCTTGGAGCCCTTCCACTCGTTGAGCGAGGCGTCCCACAGGTCTGAGGTGTCGAGCTCCAGCTTTGCGGCGATGTCCTCCAGGTAGAAGGCTCGGCTGCCGCAGAGGTTCCGCGTGCCCAGGAACTGCGCGGCGTGGAGATTCGTGTGAGTGGTCGGCGACGGCTCGCAGAACTCCGGCGCCGTCATGTAGGGGGCCTCCGAGAAGTTGTGGCCCGCGAGCTCGAAGACGTTGTTCGTGTTGGTCCCGCCGCCGTGCAGCAGCCGGAAGCGCATCTGCTCTCCGGCGCGGGCCGTGAAGGTGGGCGTCTCGGGCTCGAAGTTGCAGGGCGCGCAGCTGTTGTTGTTGGCGCACCACAGCGTGTTGCTGGTGGACGAGGCCATCAGGCAGGCGACGTTCTGGTTGTCGTTGTTGCTGAGGTACGCCTGGCAATCCTGCTCGCTGCAGAACCGCGGGACCCGGAGGTTCATCAGGTTCTCGGACTTGAAGTTCACCGCGTTGGTCTTCGTGGTGGCGAGTTGGGCGTTGGTGAGCTGCATGTTGGGGGTGTCGTCCTGCATGAAGACGACGAACTCATGGAAGCTGCGCTGCTGGCCCTTGCCGACCGGCGGGTCTTCCTTGTAGGTCACGTGCGCCTCGGCTCCGCCGCCCCACGCCGGCGTCCAGGTCGCGCCGCGCGGCTCGACGATCAGGCCGGCGAAGAGGCCGCGCAGGTAGTGGTTCAGCGGATCGGCGCCCAGCAGGTTGGCGGCACCGAACTCGATCGGGATGTAGCGGTCGGCGTCCGTCTTGGCGTCCGGATCGATGTGGCCCGCGTACCACTGATAGACCACCTGGCCGCCGGGCGCCGCCGTCTGGACCGGGTTGAACCCGGCGTTGGTGCCGTCACCGGAGAGCGGATCGAAGCTCACAAGGTTCGGCCGCAGGCCGATCTGGACCGAGACCAGCGACTGCGCCGTGTTGGGGGACACAGGGTTGCCCGTCAGCTGCTGCGAGGCGACGCCGCCCATCGTCTGGAGATTGCCCGCCGAGGGAGAGCCGTTGAACGCCGGGAAGTTGCCCACAGCCGGGATGCAGACCGGCAGCGAGCAGTCCGTCACGCTCGAGCACGAGCTGCCCGTATTGGAGCACGCCCCGTTGGTGCAGGTCACCGGCGGGCACCTCAGGCTGACGGTGTCGGGCCGGCAGGTCTTGCTGAGGTCGGTCGAGCAGACGCCATAGAGGCCCGAGGAGCCGGGGATGTTGGAGAAGAGGCCGCAGACGCCGACGCCGTTGGCGCAACTGTTACCCAGCGCGCAGGGGGTCGGGGACGACGACTGCTGGACCGAGCAGATGGAGGTCGAGGGGTCGGGCAGCCCGTTGTAGAGCGTCACCTGGACGCAGTCGCCGGCCGCGGCTCGGAGGACCATCGGCTCCGGCTGCCCTTCGTAGTAGCAGGTGGACCAGTCGCCGGCCGTCGCGCACTTCAGGCGCGGGTCGTTGGCGTTGAACAGCAGCAGCGCCTGCGGATCGCGCAGCCCCTGCCTCTGGTTGTAGACGAGAGCGCCCTTCAGGGCCTGCACCGCGGTCAAGGCCACCACGTCGTAGGAGACCGTGCGGGCGCCCTGCGGGCAGACTTTCGCCACCGGCGGCGGGTCGGCCGGGCGGCCGGGCACCGGATAGAGGTCGCTCTGCGGCGACTCGTAGGCGCGCAGGAAACCCCAGTTGCCCGCCGCCTGCTCGATGCCGGCGAGGCCGGGCTGATACATGTAGTCGGAGAACGGCTCCCCCTGCGCCTCGGCGTCGCGGAACGACGGCGGCACCTGCACGATCAGCTCGAAGTGCTCCGAGATCCCCATGGTCTCGGTGTTGCGCCAGCCGGAGTCGACGAAGGAGTTCTCCTTGAGCCAGTTCATGCCGTGGAGCGTGAAGTTGTGCGGGTTGATGTGGGCTCCGACCAGCGTGCGGATCTGCACGTCGTCCCCCGCGTAGGCGCGGAGCAGCGGCGTGAACGGATCCCCGCTCTCCACGTCCGGCGTCAGCGCCGGATAGGGGGAGCTCGAGGGGGCGGAGAGGCACGCCGTGCCGGAGGAGCCGCAGAGCGCCTTCGCCGCCTTGTCGTCACTTTCCACGCACAGGTTGTAGTTGTCGGCGCAGAAGCCGGCCGGCCGGCAGACGCCGCCGCTCTCGCAACCCCCGTCCGTCTGGCAGATGCGGGACAGATCGTTGGAGCAGCGGCTGCCCCGCGAGCTCGGGCGGCCCTGGCAGACGCCTCCGGTGCCGCAGTCGGCGTTGCCGTTGCACACCTTCCAGGGAGAATTCGAGCAGAAGCGCTGCGAGCTGAAGGCGTAGCTCAGGTCGCCGAGGGCGCCCGGCAGCGGCAGGCCCGAGTAGAAGTCGGTGGTGCGGGAGTAGAGCGGCTCGTTGCGGTAGTTGACCGAGAAGTTGTTCGTGGCGCCGCTGAAGGTGATCACCTCGGTCCCCAGCCCGCCCGGCGAGCCGATCGGTTGTCCCGCCGTCGTCCAGGCCGGGTTCGGAATGCCGGTGACGAAGTTGCACGAGTTGGAGACCGCTTTGCTGGTGCCGTGGAAACAGGAGATTTTGCTGGTGGGGTCCGTGGGATCCCCGATCACCGAGTTCGGCGTGCAGGGGACCAGGTTGGGTTCGTCCTGCTTGTCGGTCAGGCCGAAGAGGCAGGTCGCGCTGGAATCACCGCACAGCGAGACGTCCGCCGTGGTGACCCCCGAGATCCCGATCTGGCACCACTTCCCGTTGTCGCTGCAGATGCCGGTGTAGGAGCAGAAGCCGCACGGCTCGTCTTTGTTTTCGCCGCAGACTCCCGGCGTCTTCCCTTCGAACGGGTTGCCGGCGACGGAGAACGGCTGGTAGGTCAGCGTCGAGTCCTGGAACTCGAGCAGGAACTCCCGGAAGCTCTCCTCCTTCTTCGGCGTCTCGATGACCGCCTGCCAGCTCGTGGGTCCGCCGTCGAAGACGAGCATGCCGTTCTGCTTGGCCTCGCGGCCGGGGAAGTTCTGGCCGGTCGCGGGGTCGAACCCGCCCATGATTTCGCCGCTCTCGTTTTCCCGCCAGAGCGAGCCCTTGGGCTCCGCCACCACGCCGGCGTAGAGGCCGGCCTGCTGGTGGGTCGAGGGGCCGAAGTGGTCGTGGGTGAAGACCGTGCGGATGGTGCGGTCCTGGTTCGGGACGCAGATCGCGGACGGCGCGCACTTCGAAAGGTCGAACTCGGTGCAGCGCTTGGTCACGTCATTGGAGCAGAAACCGGCGCTGGACACGCAGAAGCCCTTGTTCTTGCAGCCGGTGGCCGCCGCGATCCAGCCCAGCTTGATGTCCCCGGGCTGGCTCAAGGTGCAGGGCTGGTCGACGTCGGTGGAGCAGACGCCGAAGTTGTTGAACAGCGGATCGTCGTACCAGCGCTGGACCGTGGCCTGCGAGCCCATCCAGGCGCCGCCGGGGCCCGGTCCGAAGAACTTGATGTACTTGGCCGCGACCTTCTCGCGTGTCACCGGGCCCGACACCTGGGGGACGTACATGCCTCCGCCACCCGGAGCGTTGTTGATGGCGTGAATGCGCTCGGTGACCTCGTTGGGGGCGAACGTCCCGTCCTCGTAGTTCCAGCCGTTGCCCGCGCCGTCCGACGAGGTGACGTCGAACTTCACCAGGTGGATGTGCTGGCCCAGGATGTCCGTGGGCGTACGGATCTGGAAGTCGTCGAGCTCGTAGACGTTGGGCACCAGGTTGGCCAGCACGTACGACATGCAGTCATAGGAGTTGACGCGCATGAAGAGCGGCTCGGGCGGCTTCTGCCGGTCGAGGAAGCTCTGGACGTCGCCCCACAGCGAGATCATGCGTTGCTGCGGGTAGTGCCAGCCGGCCTTGTTCTGGACCGCGTCGAGCTGCACGTCCGCGGCCACGTAGGCGCGGGTCAGCAGGTCCCGCGGCTGGCCGCCCTCGCGGTCGAAGTTGATGCAGGGGTCGGCGTACGGCGCGCCCTGCTGGGGCGGCAGGCCGTTCAGCACGAAGTTGATCTTCCCGGCCGTGCAGGTCGCCTGGAGCGGATTCCTGCACTGGCTCAGGTCCTGCGCGGTGCAGGGCGCCTTGTTGTCGGAGCAGATGCCCGTCTTGCGCCCGTCCGGAAGCTGGGTGTCGTGGAAGCGCATGGAGTGGGTCGCCATCGCCACCTTTTCCAGCAGGGAGCCATCCTCCGGGAGCTTGATGGCGGACAGCGTCTCGATGGTCTTGCTGACGTCGACGTTGCTCGTCGGCGCGAACCAGTCCGCCTCGCTGCCCTGGGCCGCCACGCTCCGCGGCAGGCCGCCGTCCATGGCTTCGCAGGTGCCTTCGTCAGGACCGCAGACACCCTCGTCGGGAAGCGGCCGCGCGAATTCGGCCCTCGCCTCGGGAAGCAGCGCGAGATCGGTGATCTCCGCGTTCTCCTGGCCCACCTTGGCCTTGTTCTGATAGGGAGAGCAGATCTTGCCGCTCTTCGAGCAGGCCCAGGCGAAGTCCAAGGGAGGATGCGGCGCGCGGGTGCCGCCGACGCCCGGCACGAAGAAGGGATAGCCCGGGTTCTTGTACCCGGCCTTCCGCACATTCTCCCAGCTCAGGTTCGTGGGCTGGTAGGGGGAGAGACAGACCTGCTTGCCCGTCCCGGGATCCTTCTGATAGACGCAGAACCGGCTGCCGATGTCCTGACAAGTCCCCCCGGCAGCGCAATCGCCGGCCGCGAGGCAGTTCTGCGTCGGGTCGTTGGAGCAGACGCCCTGGAGCTGGACCTTGGCCGGGACCGGAGCCATGGGCAGGGTCGCCAGGGGGACCAGAGCCACGTTCGCGGTCCCCGCGATGATCTCGCCGTCCGGCAGGGCCCGGTTGGGAATCCCGGTCTCCGCGATCCCGGTCTTCGGGTCGAGGATCGTCCCCGCCTCGAAGACGTCGTGGACGCGCCAGAGCGACCACATGCCGGAGGCGAAGTGGGGGTAGAAGTGGCAGTGGAAGATGGAGTCTCCCACCGTCTGGTTCACGTTGCCGCTGCCGTTGTAGACCATCTCCAGGGTGAACGCGCTGCCCGGTCCGATCGACTGGCTGTCCAGGTAGTCGCCGTCCGGCGAGTTGGGCGTCCCCAGCCACTGGTGAGCGTGCTGGTGATGGAGATGGTGCAGGTCCGGACCGGCGTGCAGGATGCGGAACTTCACGTGGTCGGACATGTAGCTGTGGTAGACGTTCGACGGGTCGTCCGGGTAGCTCGCCTTGGTCGGAACGGCGCACGGCGGAGTCGAGCAGTTGGTGGTCGGGGAATCCACCGGCATGGCCGGATCGCCCATCGCCCAGGAGCTCAGGAAGAACTCCTCGAACTTGCAGTCCACGCAGTCGGCCGCCGGCCCCTGGGTGAGGCGGTTCGAGAGCACCATGGCGGAGAGCCCGCCCATGCCGTAGTTGATTCCGAAGTTGTCGCCCGCGGCCTGGAGGCTGGTGAGAGTATCGAACTGCTGCGTGAACGCCTGCACCACGTTGAAGCTCTCGTGGTACACGATGGAGAACTCGCGGTACGGCTGGAGGCGGTCGGGTAAGGAATAGACCGGGCGCAGCGACGGCGGCCGCAGGTTCACCGGCTGGTCCGGGAACGCCTGCGGCTGGCCCTTGGCGTTGCTCGGCCCCGTGATGACCGCGGTCAGGTCGCTCGCCACCAGCTCGTTGTCCACGCAGACGCCCTGGCTGATCGCCCCGGGCGTGAGCTTCTGCGAGCACAGCATGTTGAGGATCGGCAGGCCCGCGCGCGGATGCTCCGCGGGATAGAGCGCCTGGTAGTTGAGGACCGGAAGGCTGCCGTCGGGGCCGGTCCGCTTGCACGTCTTGGTCGTCTCGTCCCACTTCTTGTCCGTGCTGGCCAGGCAGAGGTCGAGCTCGGTGACCTGGCTGCGGTAGTACTCGGAGCCCCAGGCCTCTCCGTAGGGCGCGCCGCTGGGCTGGACGTTCACCGACCCGAAGAGTCCCTGGGAGAGCTGGCCGCCATCGCCGTTGGTGACTGTCGCACCCGACTGACTGACGATCGACATCGTGTCGCCGGCGCTGTAGAGCATGTAGGGGCCTTCGCGCTCCGCGATCAGGCGGTAGGTCGCGCTCGAGCCGGTCGTGGCGAGGCTGTTGGGGTTCGCGCCGGTGGCGCTGCCGTCGTCCCGGGAGCTCTGGTCCCAGCTCAGGCCCTGGACGTGGACCGAGGCGTCCCGCGTGAAGGGCCTGATGTTGGCGCTCCCGTCGGCCAGCAGGTTCTTGAACTGGATCTCGAGGCAGTCTCCCTCGTTGGCCCGCAGCACGATGGGCCGCGGGCGCTTGCCGTCCCGCATCTGCACCTGACCATGGGTGCAGGTCTGGAAACGGCAACTTTTCTTGACGGTCTGGTCCTCCGGCTCGGTCCCCTGGGGAAAGACGTCGCCGGCCAGGGCGAAGATCATGCCTCCCGGCATGTTCGCTCCGAGACGGTTCATGTACAGGGGCTGGTTCAGCGCCACTACGTAGGCGGTGACCGTCCGCCTGCACTGCGCCGCCAGCTCCTGCGCCGCCAGCTCCTGCTTTTGTGCCTCCTCCTGTTGCGCCATGGCTGGAGCCGTCCCGCAGACCAGGACGAAGACCAGAACGGCGAGCACGGCACACCTGCGTTTCAGGCTCAGGTAACGCTTCATGTCCCCCTCCGTTTCCGGGCCGGCGCCACGACGCAAACCTGCCGCGAGCGCGGACTCAATCTGTCAAGCGAATGATGTGACTTGTAACATGGGCCGTGACGGAAAGCAACCCCTGAGAAGGCAACCTTCGTACCACCCTGGAAACTGGCTCTCTCCCGGGGCGAACCCGCCGGCCGCGACGAGGTCCGGCACGTCGGCGACACGTCGGCGACATGTCGGCGGCGTGTCGGTGGCGGGAGGGGGATAGAATCACTCCGCGAGGAAAACCCATGCCTGAGATCGTCCAGGGGCTCTGGATCGGCGAAGCCCTGTCGCAGATGGAGCAGCTCTCGATCGCCTCGTTCCTCGGGCAGGGGTACGAGTTTCACCTCTACACCTATGGCGAGGTCGCCGGCGTGCCGCCCGGCACCGTGGTCCGGGACGCCGGCGCGATCCTCCCGCCCTCGCGGATCTTCTTCTACCCGCATGAGAAGTTCTATGGCGCGTTCGCCAACTTCTTCCGCTACAAGCTGCTGCTCGCGAGCGGCGGCTGGTGGGCGGACGTGGACATGGTCTGCCTGGAGCCGTTCGACTTCCCCGCCGCGCACGTGTTCGCCAGCGAGCCCGCGCCGGGCGGGGCGGTGCCGACCAACGGCCTGCTGCGGGTGCCGGCGGGGAGCGCGATCATGGCGGAGGCGTGCGAGATCTGCGAGCGCAAAGACCCGGGCCAGCTCTCCTGGGGCGAGACCGGCTCCAAGCTGCTGCGCGAGCTGCTGGGGCGCCATGGGCTGGAGGGGTGCGTGCAGCCGCCCGAGGTGTTCTGTCCCGTGCCCTACGACCGCTGGGAGGAGATGCTCGATCCAGGCATCGAGTGGAGCTTCGGCGCCACCACCCGGGGCGTCCACCTGTGGCGGCAGATGTGGCGGCGGGCCGGAGTGGATGCGGATGGACGCTTTCCCCCAGGCTGTCTCTACGAGCGGCTGAAGGCGCGGTATCTCTCCGGTGCCTGACTCTCCAATGAAGGAGGGCCAGATCCTCCGGAGCCTGTTTCCAGCCGGCAGGATCGTCGATCTCGCGGAGCTGGTCCGGCTCCGGGCGCCTTACCCGATCCTCTCCGCTGGCTTCCGCGCGGGCCTGCTCCGGGACAACCCCTGGCAGGACGCGCTGCGGCGGCTCGGGCAGGCCCCCGCGGACGGCGCTCTCGATGAGCGGATGGTGCCGGTCGAGGAGGGCGAGACCTCGCTCAACGCCAATGCGAACCAGGCGCTCGCCAGCCTTCTCCCGCTGGTCCTGGGCGCACGGCAAGGGGTGAGCCCGACCGTCCTCGGCACCCTGGCCGGCGGCAACCACGGGCTGGACCACTCCTTGGCCCGGCTCGCCCGTTCCTTTCCTGATCCCGCGGCGGCCCGGCGGCGGCTGGTGGAGGTCTTCGGCCCCGCGGCCCTCTCCGCCGCCACGGCGCTCCTCGCCGCGCACAGCCGCAGCGTCCGCAAGAGCTTCGACCGGCTGCCCGAGACGCTGCGGCGCGCCCGTGCCCTCCGCCTCCCTCCCTGCGCGATCGCCGCTCCCGAGCCCGGCCGACTCGCCGATCTGGCGGCGGCTCTGGACCTCGATCCTCCGCTGCGCGACCTGCTGGCCGGAGCGCGCGACGCGACGGCGCAGGCCGGGCTCGCGACCGTGGCCGACTTCTTCGTGGTGGTGCGCGCGCTCCTCCTCCAGCGGTTGGCCGCGCTCCTGGGAGCCCGCGGCGCCTATGTGCCGGCCACACTCGAGGCCCTCCTCTCCCGGGGAGCGGGAGCGCTCGCGGGCCGGACGCTCCCGAATTTGCTCTCGGAATGGGTCGCGGACCTCCGGGCGGGCTTGACCGCCCCCGAAGCGCCGGCGGTGCGGCGATCCTCCCCGGGGCGCTTCCGGGCGCTCCGCTCCTGGGACCTGGTGAAGATGCTGACGCGGGGCAGCAAGCCGGCGGGGCGATGGGCCCAGGGCTGGGGATGGCTGTGGGCGGACCATGGCAGCGGAGCGCTCTACGCCTCCGCGGCGGAGCGGGAGCTCCTGGATCTCCCACTTTCCGACCTGCTGGCCCGCGGGTACGGCCTCTCCGGACGGCTGCTTTACCACGCGGTCCGCCAGGTCAACGGGGGCGCTGTCTGCAATCAGGTCTTCTCGTCGCCGCGGCCGAGCGTCTTCGCCAGTCTCACCGCCCCCGGCAACGCAGCCTTCGTTTTGCCGCTCACCTGGAGCAACCTCAACGGCGCCTGGCAGACCGGGGCGGAGCTCCCTCGGTGCCCGCCCGTGGACCTGCTCGTCCTGACGCAGTGGATCGAGCGCTGCCCCGACCCGGCGGCGAGCCTGGGCCGGATCTTCGCGGCCTTCCTCGACACCTGCGGCGCCCCTGGCCGCAGCGGCCTGGTCCTGGATCACAGCCCAGGGGTTCTCACCCGCTACACCTATCCCGGGTGATGGAAGAAGCGCTGCGTCTCCAGGAAAGCGGCGTGCTCTGCCACCGTCTCCAGATAGGGATCGATCCGCTCGGGCGCGTAGTCGCGGCGGACGAGGAAGGGCCGGAGCGCCTCGCTCAAATCGCCTCCCGCGCGCCGGAGGGACGGGAGCGTCCTCATCACCTCGTCCCAGTGGACGCTCTCGCGCAGGAACGAGTGCCGGAAGAGCGGCCGGACCTCGGGATGGGCGGCCATCACCGGCAAGGTCTTCCGGTAGGAGCTCCGCGCCGCCGCGCGAAGGGCCAGGCGGCCGGCCCGGACCACCTCGGGCATGACGCGGTAGATCTCTCCCAGGAATCCGACCTCCCCTTTCCCCGAAGAGCCCCGCCCCACTCCATCGCCGAGGATGTATCGCTGGTCCTCCCACATCCCGCGGAGCATCTTCTGCGGCTGGAAGAGATGATCCCGGCCGACCCGCATCCGGTCGTGGTCCATGAACAGGATGCGCACCCGCCAACGGCCGTCTTCCCAGCGGCTCCGCAGCCCGACGTTGCGGGCGACGAACGACTCGCCCCAGGTACAGCCGCCGGCCGCGTAGAGGGTCCCCCAGAACGTCCCGATCTGCCGCATCACGTCCAGGTAGACGCGGTCGGCCCGCCCGCGGTTCACCGGCAGGGCGAGAGCGGCCTTCACATACGTCTCGTGGGAGCGGTACGGCACGTCCGGCGGCGTATAAAGGCCCAGGACCTCCTCGAGCAGCTCGTCCGCGAACCGCTTCGCCTCCCCGGGTTCCGGCTCGCGGCCCAACCCTTGCCGGAAGTAAAAGTCCGGCCCTTCGGCCGAGAGATAGAGGGCCAGCTTGTCCAGGCGGAACGAGCTGGTGTGGACGAGCAGACCCTGGGACGGCGTCACGCAGTGGAGGAACCGCATGGTCTCGCCCAGATCGCCGGACAGGTCGGGCGGCCGGTTCGCCTCCTCGACGAACGCCTCGATCGACTCCCGGAGAGCCCCGCGCGCCGCCTGGAAGCTCTCGCCGAACGCCCACTCGTGGGTGAAGTAGTCGCAGATGTGCTCTTCCCGGCCATCGATCGGGACGCCGTAGATCGAACGAACCGCCACCGAGCGGGAGAGCGGAGGCTCGGCCCCGTGCGCCGCCCGGTACAGCCGGGCCACGAACGAGGAGGAGCGCGCGTCGTAGTGCAGGCTCCCTCCCATGCTCCCTCCCGCCAACCGGTGGGCCGGGGGGACCTCCTCGCCGCCCCGCTCGTACACCACGCCAAGCAGACGGTCGCCACGGCACCCCGCCCGCTTGATCTCGATCTCGACGTCGCTGCCCGGCGGCTTGATCACCAGGACGACCGTCGTCAGCGGGTATTCGACCAGCGCGTCGATCTCCGAGCTCGTCCGCTCGGTCACCCAGAAGATGCGTTGCCCCTGGCCGAGCCGCTGGAGGATCTCGGCCTCATAGGCGGGAAGACCGGCGAAGGCGCGGCGGGCCTCCTCCTGGATGTACGGATGTTTCTGCGGGAACGGGTGCGGCGCGCCGCGCGACGACCGCACCTGCGACAGGATGCGGTCGACCACCTCCTCCGGGGTGAAGAGATAGCGGGCGAGGTCCAGCCGGCACTCCCGGCGGGCGTACGCGAAGAAGCCGCGCAGAGCCGCGGGTGCCGCTTTCTCCTCCCACAAGGGTGCGAGGACGCTGTAGGCCCGCGACAGCCGGGCGCGGAGCTCCCGCGCGAAGCCCCGCAGCTCCGTCGTCGTGAAGCCCTCGGACAGAACGGAGTCGCGGACGCGCTCCGCTCCCGCCTCGCGCAGTCCGAGCCGTTCGCAGAGCAGGCCGAATTCAGCCAGGGCGCGCGGCGACAGGCGGAGAACCTGGCTCTGCAGCATCAGCGCGGCGACCCGCCGCAGCTCCCAGGAGGCGCCCGCGTTCCCCGCCACGTCCAGCAGCTCCAGGGCGAGCGGCCGGGCGTAGGAGGGGGTCTCCAGGAAGCGGGCCACCAGGGCGAGCGCGCCGGGGTCCGGCCCCAGCTCCGCCGCGGCCACCCGGCGCAGGGCCCCGCGCAGCTTCATTTTTTGCCGCTCTTGCCGCCGCCGCCCTTCTTCCCGTTCTTCTTCTTCCCGCCTCCGCCCAACGCCTGGTTGAGGGCGAACAGGAAGTCCTGGGCGCATGCCCGATGGACGGTGATCGTCACGAACTCCGAGTCATCGAACAGGTCGCCACTGGGATATCCCTTGCCAACCTTGCCGCCAATGCTGCCCATTGCACACCTCCTGTCGAGCGTGAGAAGCGCGCTGCCATCGTCGAAGAGGAACACATCGTTTATAGCATTCGTCCAACAAGAAATCAAAGACGGAAACCATCCACACAAGCGATCCAGCCGCCCTGCGGCAGCGGATGCGGATCGACGTGGTGCATCCGCATGCCGTTCCAGCCGGAGCCGGACGGCCGCAGAACAATGCCGCGCTCCTCTTCGCGGTAGTCCTGCGGCGTGAGCTCCACGATCTCGAAGGCGCGGACCTGCGTGCCGTAGTGCGGATGGCAATCCTGCGCGAACCGGGTGACGGCGCCGCCCTGTACCAGCATCCGGCCGGCCGGCCGCGCCCGCCGGCCATCGTCCCGCACGACCGGGCTGCGGGGGTGCCGGGTCCAATGCCCGCCGAGCTCGGGTGCGCAGTAAAGCTCCAGCGTGTCGTGCTGGTTCGGCCGCGGACAGAGGAACATCCACCACAGGCCGCCATGCCGGAAGACCGTCGGGTCCGCGGCCCGCATCGGCAACAGCCAGCGTACCAGGCTCCAGCGGTGCGGGAACGGGTCGGCCCGGTAGAGGCGGACCTCCCCCGGCTCCAGCGTCTCCGGGGTCATGAAGAAGGACCCCTTCCACTCGAAGACGTGCGGATAGGAGAGATGGAACGGCTCGCGCAGCACGATCCCCTGGTAGCTCCAGCGCAGGCCGTCCGGGCTGGTGGCGTAGCCGATCTCGCCGTTGCGGCTCGCGCTGTTCAAGACCTCGAAGAACATATGCCACAGGCCGCCGGAGCGGACCATGAACGGATCCGCCACGAACTCGGCAGGAACGTCGGTGACGTCGCGCGCGGAGAGCACGGGGTTCTCGATCCCCGGAGCCGGGGAGAGCCGGTCGGGGGCTTCCCCTGAGTAGATGCCGATCGACCACATAGCTCATCCCCTCAGGACAAAACCGTCTCAGTAAGGCAACCGCCCCGCGAAGAGCGGCGCGAGCGGGAGCTGCCGCTCCAGCCATTGAAAGGCCGCGCTCCCGGAGTCGAACGGCGGATCGAGCGAGCGCAGGTACCCCGGCGCGTGGAAGCACTGCCGGTAATGGAGGTGGACCAGGCTCTCGAGGCCCGCCTCGCGCCACGGGGCCGGCATCCGCGAGCGGCGGTAGATCAGATAGTTGTAACGGCCGTCGAGGACGCGCACCCGGTCGAAGGCGCGGATCAGGGTCGCCGCCAGGGCGACCTCGTCCATCCGGTGCATGCACCCCTCCGGCACATGCGGGCGGCGCACCAGCCGCCAGAAGTCGGAGAGCCAGCTCCGGAACAGGCCGGCGCTGCGGCGGACGGCGATAAGCCCGGCGCTGAAAAAGGCGCGGACGCGGTTGCCGAGCTCGGTCTCGACAAAGGGGACGTCCGTAAGGCCGAAAAGACGGTCGAGCTCGCGCCAGTAGCCGTCCCGCGGATCGTCCGGCCCGCTGGAGTTGAGGGCCACGCTCTCGGCCGGGCGGACCGCGCCGTCGACGCCCGCGGGGAGGTCGAGATCGCGCGGCTCTCCCACCAGGACCGTGTCGCTGTCGAGGAAGACCAGAACGTCCTCGGCGAGCACCTCCTCGGCCCGGGCGCAGACGAAGACCTTGTTGAGAGTCCCCAGCGCCGGCAGCTCGTCGTTCAGCACCTCGGTGTGATGGATGGCCCCCAACTCCTCCAGGGCGGTCCGGGTCGCCGCGCCGATGCCATGGCCGCGCCGCGGCTGGAACGTGTGGATGGAGGCGCCGCGGTAGAGGCCGCCATAGCGGCGGATGGAGCGGCAGAGCAGCAGGGCCTCTTCTTCCAGACGGCCGCTCTCGACGCAGAGCAGAAAGGCCAGGGAGGCGCTCACCGGGCCTCCTTCGCCGCCACGTCGTGGATGCTCTCTCCCGTGGCGTGCCGCTCGGCCGTGACCCACTCCTCGCGCACCACCGGCTCCAGGGGGAGCTGCGGCTCGAGCCAGCGGAAGACCTCGTCTTCGGGATCGAGCGGCGGATCGAGGTGCCGCAGGTAGCCCGGGAGATGGAGCCAGAAGCGGTAGTGGACGTGCGCCAGGTCTTCCAGCCGGGCCTCCCGCCAGGGCGGCGGCAAGAGGTGCCGCTCCACCCTTTGCAGCGGGTAGTTGTAGCGCAGGTCGAGGACCCGGCCGCGCGCGAAGGCCCGCCCCAGCGTGGCCGCGAGCGCGACCTCGTCCATGCCGGCGAGCCCCGGCGGACCGTCGGTGTGCCGGGCCCGCATCAGGCAGAGGAAGTCGTCGCGCCAGTGCCCGAACAGCCCGGCGCCCCGCCGCACGGCCACCAGCCCCGAGTTGAAATAGGCGCGGATGCGGCGGCCGTCGATGACCGCGTGGACGAACGGCTCTCCGGCGACCCTGCCGCTGTCGATCCCGCACAACTGGTAGACCCCGCGCCAGTAGGGCTCGTTGCGGTCGCCGGGTCCCTGCGAGCCCATGCGGGCGTTGGCCACCGGCAGCGCGGCGTAGTCGATCCCGGCCGGGAGATCCAGGTCGGACGGCTCGCCGGTCACCAGGGTGTCGGTGTCGAGGAAGACCAGGAGGTCCTCGGCGAGCGTCTCCTCGGCGCTGGCGCAGGCGAGGATCTTGTTGGCGTAGACATACCTCTGGAAGTCCTGGTTCAGCGGCTCTCCGTGGTGCACGGCGCCCATCTCCTCCAGCTGCTCCACTACTCCGGCGCGGGGCTCCCGCCCTTTGCGCGGCGCGAAGGTGTGGACCGGCGCGTCGCGGAAGCGGCCGCCGAAGCGGCGGATGGAGCGGACGAGGAGCAGGGCCTGGCTCTCCAGCGCTCCCCTCTCGACGCAACAGACGAACGCCAGGCTCATTGCGGCGGCCCCCCTTGCAGGCGGAGCGCCCGGGCCGGCGCGTCGAACCGGGGCAGGCTCTGGCGCAGCCGCCGCGGAAGCCCCTGCCGGAGGGCGGCCACCGGCGTCCCGAGAGCCTCCAGGGCGCGGCGCGTGACCACGCAGGACGCCGCCTCGCGCCGTGCCGCGGGCTCGGGACGATACTCCGTGGAGTCCACCTCGCCGCCGCCCAGGATCTTCGCGGTGTCGGCCTCGCCGAGCTCGACGACGTCGCGGAACGGCTGGACGATGTCGTAGCGCGTCCCCATCAAGAGGCTGGCCCGCAGATCGGGGCGGTCGAGACGCAGCGAGCTGTCCCCCAGGAAGAAGAGGTCCCGGCCGGTGCCGTGCTCCCCCGCCGCCGCCGCGAGACAGCGGTCCGGGTCGAACGGCCCCGAATCATCGAGATGCAGGACGTGGCAGGAGGGCGGCAGGACCCCCGGGTCGAGGGTGGAGGCGCCGTCCTGCTCCACCACCACCAGGACCGCTTCGGGGAGACACTCCATCCACCGATCCGCCTGATAGCGCAGGATGCGGACCGCGCGCTCGTCCCGCAGGCGGTTGCGGTACGGCAGCACGGCCATCGTCCGCCGCTGCGCCCGCGCGATCTCGTTCCCCTTGAGCACCATGGATTCGCGCAGGTACCAATGGCTCACCTGCGTCTCCTGGGCGTCGGAGTAGCCGCCGTCCACCCAGACCAGGTTGGGTACGAAGCCATAGCAGGCGAGCTCCTTCTGCAGCTCGCGGTTGTTGTAGTCGACCGGCGCCAGGGCCTCGCCGTTCAGGGTGAGGAAGGCGTCGTAAGCGGTGCCGCGGATCGCATAGGCGTACGTCGAATAGGTGCTGGTCAGGCGTGCCACGCGCCCGGTGACGGGAACTGGATCGAGCTCGTGCAGTCCGCCGAGATGGAGCATGTCCCAATCGGCGGGGAGCTCGGCCAGGCCGGCGGCGAAGCGCCCGGCGAAGTCCGGTGAAAATGCCGCGTCGTCCTCGAAGATGAGCACGCTCGGCGCTCCCCGCCGCCGCGCCTCACGGACCGCCGCGACGTGGCTCAGCAGACATCCGTAGGCCCCCGCCGGGTCCTCCCAGCCGGCCGGCGGCGTCAGCGACGCGCCGTCCACCGCCGGGATGCGGACCACCGGGGAGAGACCGTGCCGGGAGAAGCGGCGGCGCATCCGGCGCCAGCGCTCCGGCCGCCGCTCCAGATTGATGCACACCCGGTACGGGAACGTCTCGTCGAGCCACGCCGGCGCGGTCGGTCTGATCACAAGGGTCACCCGCCTCCGTCCGGCTGATAGGCTGGCACGTCGATCCGGGTCGGGCTCAAGGTCGCGATCCGCAGCCCCTTCTCCTCGATCATCCAGCGGACCAGGAGGCTCAGGCAGCGGGCCGCCGGCCAGGTGGAGCCGTGGGCCGGCTGCGGGTTGGAGGTGCCGTCCCAGTAGCCGTCGCCGGACATGTCGGCGCCGCAGAGAAGGATCGTGGTGGCGCCCAGGTTGTAGGCGAGCTGCAGAGCGCACCCCGTCACCGTGCCGCCGACGCGGATGCAGCCATCGATCGGCCTGACGCAGTCCGGGGACAGGCTCTTGCCCTCCGAGTCGAAGCAATACCAGGTCTCGTCCGCGGGCGGGCGCGCGTCGCGCACGGCGAGCTCTCCGTAAACGCGGTCGCCGCGGAACGCCCGGTCGGCCTCGGGATACCAGTCCTGATGCGCGTGGGTCATCACCCACAGGCGCGGGCGGATCGAAGGAACGAACACCGCCTTGCTGACCGCGATCACATAGAAGTCGGGAGGGATCTTCCGGTAGTTCCCCGGGCCGTTGGGTCCGGGCGCCACGATGCAGACCCGTTGCGGCACGCGGAAGCCGGACTCGAAGACGTTCACGAAGGGCATGGAGCACCCTCGGCGGCGCGCACCCGCGGCAGCACGTCGGCGGCGAAGCGGACCATCTCCCCGAGCTTCGGCCACCCGGACAGGATGAACTCGGAGACGCCCGCCCGGCCATACTCCAGCAGGGCCTCGGCCACGTCGTCGGGCGTGCCGACGAGAGCCAGCGAGGTGGCCCCGAGCACGGGGACCGCGCCCGCCCACAGGCACGGCGTCAGCCACTCGCGTTCGGCGAGCCGGAAGGTCTCGCGGATGCCGCTGGCGTCGCTGCTGTCCACGAACGCCGCCTCGCCCGCCCGGCGCGCCGGCGGCGGGGCCTCCCCGAGGAGGAGCCGCCGCGCCTCGCGGACCGCTTCCTCGCGGGTGGAGCGCACCAGCACGGAGAGCCGCAGCCCGAGATCCACACCGTCGGGAACGCCCTGCGCGACGATCGCCTCCGGCGTGTCCGCGAAGCGCATCCAGCAGGAAGCCCGCCGCGCGGCGACCTGCTTCGCCGGCGCCGAGTTGCCGCCCAGGTAGATCTCGGGCCGGCTCCGCGCCGCGTCCACGAACGGCGTGTTCAGCCGGCCGTCCTCGATCGTCAGGTATTTGCCGCGGAAGCTCACGGGTGCGCCGCGGTCCCAGAAGGCGTGGCACACCTCCAGGTATTCGTCCATCCGCTCGTAGCGCTCGTCGTGGGACAAGAAATCGCCGTAGGCGCGCTGCTCCTGCGGCGTGTGGCCGGCCACGACGTTCAAGCTGATGCGTCCGCCGGTGAGCACGGCGAAGGTGTTGACCTGCTGGACGAACAGGGTGGGGGACATCAGGCCGGGCCGGTGAGCCACCATGAAGCGCATCGTCCGGGTGGCGAGGCCGAGCACCGTGGCGAGGGCCATGGGATCGGGCTTGGCCGAGTTGATGTCGACCAGCAGGGAGTCGATCCCGCACTCCTCCGCGGTACGGCAGAACTCGATCTGCGCGTCCAGGTCGGGCAACCCCACCGCGGTGGCGCCGGTACGGGAAGCTCCGTCGTCGCCGCCCTGGAGGAGGCGCCAGTGGAATCTCAGCGGCATGCCGCCGCCTCCTGGGCCGGCAGCTCGGCGCGCCGCAGCAGAGGCAGTACCTCACGGCCGAAGATGTCCATCTCCTCGCGGTCCGGCCAGCCGAGGAAAAGGAACTGGGAGATCCCCAGGGCCTTATAGTCGAGGATCGCCTCCGCCACCTCCTCCGGCGAGCCGACGAGGGCGATCGACGGTGGCCCCAGGTAAGGCACCGCACCGGTCCACAGGCAGGGCGTCCGCCACTCCGCGCCGGCGCCCTCGGCCATGCGGTAGGTCGACGAGAAGCCCACCGAGTCGGTCTGCCCGGCGAGCCGGCGGTGCGTCTCGCGGGCTTCGGGTGCCAGACCGGCGACGACGTCGTGCGCAGAGCGCACCGCCTCCTCGCGCGTCGGGCGGACCACCAGCGCCACCAGCAGGCCGACCTCCCGGCCGCTCTCCAGCACCGGCGCCACCTCCGGCGCAAGCGCCTCGGGCGCGTCGGCGAAGCGCCACAGGCAGGAGGCGTGCCGGGCCGCCAGCCGGGCGGCTTCCCGGGAGCTGCCGCCCAGGTAGATTTCCGGCGCCGCCCGCCAGGGGGAGACGAACGGCGTGCCGACGGCCGCCTTCTCGACCTGGTAGAAGCGGCCCTGGAAGTCCATCTCCTCACCCCGCCACAGCGCGCCGCAGATGGAGAGGAACTCCTCGGTCTGCGCGTAGCGCTCGTCGTGGGAGAGGAAGGAGCCGTAGTACCCCAGCTCGTGCGGCGTGTGCCCCACCACCATGTTGATCGAGATGCGTCCGCCGAGCAGCGCCGACGCCGTGTTGACCTGCTGCACGAAGGCCACGGGCGAGACGATCCCGGCGCGGCAGGCGACCATGAAGTGGATCGCCGCGGCCTGGCGGCCCAGGGCGAGGGAGAGGAGCAGTGGGTCCGGCCGGGTGAAGCCGATCGCCATCAGCATGGACTCGATGCCGTTGCGCTCGGCAGAGAGGCAGAGATCGAGTTGCGCATCCAGGTCCGGCAGGCCGGTCATCTGCTCGCGCGGACCGCTGCGGCGCAGCGCATTCCCCGCCTGCGACAGGCTCCAGTGGAAGCGCAGCGGCGGCGCGCTCACGCGGTCTCCTTCCGGCGCTCCTGCTGCTCGCGCCGGCGGCGCTCCATGTACTCCCGCCAGGGCTCGATCCCCGCCTCGACTCCGGCCGTGGGCGGTGTGGAGAGCATCGGCAGGTGCGCGCAGTCCGTCCGGCCGCGGATTGGAGTGATCGGCAGGTCCGCCCCCTGCAGCCGCGGCGTCACGAAGCGCAGGACGAACCCGATCCGCTGCTCGCCGGAGCGGAAGGGGCCGGAGCCATGGATGATGTTGTTCTGGTGGAGCGACATCTCCCCCGGCCGCAGGACCAGATCGACCGCCTGCGACTCGTCCACGTCCACCTGGATCTCCTCGCCGTGCCCCAGCAGGTTCTGCGGGGCATAGGTGTCGGCGTGCGGCAGCATCGGGTTGCGGTGCGACCCGGGGATGACCCGCATGCAGCCGTTGCCGGCGTTGCTCTCACTCAGCGCGATCCAGGCCGAGGTGGTGGGCGTGGTGGACAGCCCGGAGTACGTGCCGTCCTGATGCCAGGCGACATAGGAGGAATCGCCCGGATACTTGCAGATGATCAGGCTTCCCTGAAGGAGGAGATCGGGGCCGAGCACGTCCTCCACCACGTCCGCGATCGCCGGATGGGTGGCCAGCTCATAAGCCCAGCGGAAGAAGAGGTGGGACAACCCGATGGGCCGCGGCCGTCCGCCGAGGCGGGCCTCCAGCTCCTCGAACCGCGCCCGGAACCGCGCCACCTCCTCCGGTGACAGGACCGGGATCGGAAACAGCGCACCGTCCTCCTCATAGCGCGCGATCTGCTCCGGCGTGAGGATCTTTGGCATGTGCTCTCCACAATCTCAAGCGGCCAGCCGGCAGAGCTCCCAAATCTCCAGGAACCGCGCGCGCCAGCGCTCCAGGGATCCCCGCGCCGCGCCGGCTTCGCGCGCCGCCGCGGCGCACGCGCGCCGGCGCTCCGGCTCCCTCATCTCCTCCAGGGCCGCGGCGAACTCGTCCATGGTCTCGCACAGATAGCCGGTCCGCCCGTGCTCGATCTGCTCGATGAAGCCGCCGCGCCGGTCGGCGATGGGCACGCAGCCGGCCTGCTGCGCCTCGCAGAGCGTCCGCCCGTACGCGTGCAGGACCGGGGTGTGGTACAGCATGGCATGCCAGCGCCGCAGGTGCGTCCGCGCCTCCAGACCCGCGGGGTGGAACACGACCTCTCCGCAGGCCTCCGCCAGAGCCTCCTGCCGCTCCGCGGGACAGCCGACGAGCTCCCAGCGGACCCCGGGGCAGCGCCGGGCCAGCCGCCGGTAGAAGGCGACGACGTCCGCCGACCAGTTCTCCCCGCGGGGATTGCAGAGGCGGCCCACCACGAGCGGCCCTTCGGCCGGCCGCGGCGCGGTTTCTGGAGGAGAGGGGATCGGCTGATACCACGCCGTCCCCTCCAGACCCACCTGGCGTGCCAGGAACTCGGAGACGCAGAAGACGGCCCGGCTGGCCGCCCGCAAGCCGGAGGAGTTGTCCATCCGGCCGTCATACGAGCCGTGACAGTAATAGAAGGCGGGAACCCCTTCCGGGAGCAGCTCCGGCGGCAGGTCGCGGTCGTCGACGTTGTGGAGCAGGATCGCATCCGGCGCGATCCGGCGCAGGGCCTCGGCTGTGACCGCGCGAGCGACGTGCAGCTCGGTCTTTTGCGCATCTTGCGCATCGGCCGCGAAGGCGTCGCGGGTCCGCTGCGGGACCTCGCCCGCCCAGCAGCAGAAAACAGCGTGGGACCAGTCGGGGAGCGCCTGGCAGATCGACCAGGCGCATCCGATCGTCCCTCCAACGATTTCCGGCCGTTTGGCGACTTGCAGGAGCCGCATTCCCCCACCTCCAGCGCGATTCAGCTAACCCTTGGATCTTAAACATCCTAGCACAGCGCTCGCCCGTCTGTGCGGCCTCGTCCGCCCCTGGGGTTGCCTCCCCCGCCGAGAGGGCCTCATACTGTTTTCGTGGGACACGTCAACGCCTTGGATGCGGATGCCGGCCGGTGATCGAGAACATCTCCGACACCGCGCGCTGGGTGGCCGTCTACCGCGCCATGGAGACCGCACGCCCGGACGCGATCTTCAAAGACCCCTTCGCCGAACGTCTGGCGGGCGAGCGGGGGCACGAGATCGTGGACGAGATGCCCCGCGGGCGCACCGACGCGTGGCCGATGATCGTGCGCACGGCGGTCTTCGACGAGCTCATCCTCGAATCAGTCCGCTCGAAGAACGTCGATCTCGTGGTGAACCTTGCCGCCGGATTGGATGCGCGCCCCTGGCGGCTGCCTTTGCCGCCGTCGCTCCGCTGGGTGGACGTCGACTTCCCCGGGATTCTCGAGTACAAGACCGAGATGCTGCGGAACGAGACGCCGGTATGCCGCTACGAAGCTATGACCGCGGACCTGCGGGAAGTCCCGGCCCGCCAGGCGCTCTTCGCGCGGCTCGGCGCCGGCGCGTCACGCGCGCTCATCGTCACCGAAGGCCTGCTCGTCTACCTCCCGGCGGAGCAGGTGGCGGCGCTCGCCGCCGATCTCCATGCGCAGCCGAGCTTCCAGGAGTGGGTGATCGATCTGGCGAGCCCCGGGCTGCTCAAAAAGATGGAGAAGTCCTGGGGCAAGAAGCTGGCGGAGAGCGGAAGCCCCTTCCTCTTCGGACCGGCGGAAGGGACGGAGTTCTTCCGACCCTGCGGCTGGCGCGAGGCGCAGTACCGGTCCCTCCTCGAGGAGGCGCACCGGCTCAACCGGACGATGAAGGGCGCGTGGTTCTGGAAGCGGATCTTCCGGTTCTTCCCGAAAAAGGTCCAGGAAGGATTCAAACGGTTTTCCGGGATCGTGTTGCTGGAGCGGGAGTGAGGACGAGTCTCAAGGAATGTAGAAGTGGTCCCGCTGGAAATACGGCGACCGCCCGCTGCCGTCCTGGAACACCGTGTACGCATCCACCACGAGCAGCCGTTTATTGAGGTAGCAGGCGAGCATTACCCGGGCAAAGCCGAAGTCGTAGTCAGCCCGGAAGGCGACGGCCTCGTGCAGGGCCACGCCATCGGTGAAGGGCTCCGCGATGACCTCTCCCCAGCTCCGGGGCTCGGGCGCGCCGCTTCCCCAGGTCCGCAGAATCAGCTGGCCGTCCCGGTCTTCGATCTCCAGATGGTGGACTCCGGTCGAGGCTGCGTCGAAGTTGACCCAGGTGCCGGCGAGTAGCTCCAGGTCGACGGAGCGCACAGGACGGGGACCCTCGATCGCGTCGCGGGTGCGGGAGATCTGAAGCGGCGGCACGGCGGTCCTCAGCGGTGGAAGAACTCGCGGGTGAAGTAGTTGGAGCGGCCGCTGCCGTCCTTGAACGTGTTGAAGGTGTCGAGGACCAGGATGCCGCTCTTGGTGTAGGCGGCCAGGATGCTCTCGACGAAACCGAAGTCGTAGATGGCGCTGAAGGCCATCCCCTCACCCGAGTGGACGTTCGCCGCATGAGCCGTGGCCGCGACCTCGCCCCAGTCGTGAAGGTCGGGCGACCCCGCCGCCCAGGCATGCACGATGAAGATGCCGTTCCGCTCGGCGAGCGCCATGCGGACGATGCCGCCGGTCTTCTTGTCGGTGTTGTGCCAGGTGCCGAACATCGGCGAAGGGTCCACCTGGCCGCCGCCAGGCGACTCCCCCGCAAGCCGGTCCTCCAGGCGCACGCTGCTCACATCCATGCGGCTCTCCTTCAGCAGTCGATCTCGCGTCCGGGGGCGATCGTAGCATGGAGGCGCATCCCTCCGCCCGGCGGCTAGATTGCAACCTCAACCGCGGCGCGCCGCCTCGATTGCGGCGATGTCGATCTTTTGCATCTCCATCATCGCATCGAACGCGCGCTTGGCGGCGGCGGGATCGGGATCGGTGATCGCTTCGGTCAGAGCGATCGGCGTAATCTGCCAGGACAATCCCCATTTGTCCTTGCACCAGCCGCACGCACTCTCCTGGCCGCCGTTGCCGACGATCGCGTTCCAGTAGAGATCCGTTTCGGCCTGGTCGTCGGTTGCGACCTGAAACGAGAACGCTTCGTCGTGCTTGAACGCAGGTCCGCCGTTGAGCCCGAGGCAGGGAATCCCCATCACGGTAAACTCGACGGTCAACACGTCCCCTTTCTTCCCCGACGGAAAGTCTCCCGGTGCGCGGTGCACCGCGTCAACGGATGAATCGGGAAAGGTCTTGGCGTAAAACCGCGCCGCGTCCTCGGCGTCGCCATCGTACCAAAGGCAAATCGTGTTCTTTGCTGGCTTCACCATGTCACTCCTCCATTGTGATGAGCCGCCGAAGCCGGAGTCAACGATGCGCTCGCAGTCGGCATTGGCTCGGCGGACTCCCGCGTCAATGGGCTGAACAATCCGTATGACATGAGCCGATACGGATGCCTCGACCAATCAAACCACCATTCCGTCGGAATGTCGAGCGACTCAGGCGAGCCCGAATGCCAGGACCAGGAAGCCCATCGCTCCGAACCCAGTGTGGATAACGAGCCCGGCCCATGTGCTGCGCCTCCGCTGGACAACGTAGGGCAGGATCAACGTGATCGGCACCAGGGTCAACAGGACTTGCCAGGGGAAGGCGGCATGGAACAGCAACCACAGGATTCCGTTGACCAGCCAAGCCCGTCCCCCGAAGGCAACCTCTTGCCGCGGCAGCGCGACACCCCGCCAGACGAGCTCTTCCCCAACGATGTTCAGCACAAAAAACGGGAGCCACGCGCCGAGAATCCAGTACCGGCCGGGACCGAGCGGCTCGAACACCATGAACGACGGATGCAGATTCTTCTCCTCTTGCAGCAACCGGAGCACGGCGCCGATGCCGACGGTCAGAACGCCGATGGCAGCCAGCCCTCCGACAGCCCAGAGCCAGTCGCCGCCATTCATCGGGCGAAGCCACAGCCTCGCCCCCAACGAACTCTGCCTTCCTGGACCCCGTTCTCGATGCAACAGCAGGGCAGCGGCGAGGAGGAGAGGGCCAAAAAGGACGATGCTTGCGGCCAAGAACCACATCAGGACAGTCTCCGCTCCGGTAGCGGAGACGAACGCCGGGACGGCGACCCGTGTTGTCAGGAACAGCAACAGAGCGCCCGCCCCGAACAGCGCAGCAGAGCCGACCAGGCCCAGCGGCGGCACCCCATTAGGCTCCGGCCCTTCGCGCCTTTCAAAACCTTTCGCTGTCAGTGGCCTTCTCCCTTCTGTACGCCGAACGGACCAGGGTTCAGCCGCGTGGCCCGCGACGCCATGCTAGCGCAACTCGGAGCAGAGTCACGCAGCGGGCCACGTCGGCTGCAACCCAGAGTTGAGCGGCTGCCACTCACGGATACCGCGCTGGCGAGATCGGGGACGTGGTGAGGAGCGGTTGCCATGCGCGAAACCACTCGGAAGCGTCCGGCTGCCACGGCCACACTCCCTCGGTTGTTGGCCAAACGAGTTGTAGGACCTCAAACTTCGGCCCGCCATAGAGCCAAAGATCCCATCCGAAATACTCGGAGTAGAACTGAGGATCGACTTGCTCGATGAGAACGTCGAATCCTTCGAGGAATCCCTCGTACCGCTCTCCCGGCGTGAAGATCTCGCCCTCTTGCACGCGGCGGTTGTATTCGTTGATCACAAAATGCGCGATCGGCTGCTTCAGGCCAATGACGACAACCTCGGGCCGTCCCGCCGAGCGTTGAATCCCGACCGAATACGAGAAGGGAGCAAGGTCGTCCTCCCCGGCCACATGAAGGATATGGCACCGTACTGATCTATATCGGCTAGCGCCTTCTGTTCGCCTCGATCCATGCTCTAGCCGCCCAACGCTGTGGCGCCTCAGCGTGCGGCGTCAGCCGTCCGCTGGAGGCGTGGGATATTAGTTGAGGCCCCCTGCTGCCTACCCACGCGGTAGGCTGGTGGGGTGAGTGAAAGACCCTTTCACCAAGGAGGCCTCGATGAGATTCTACACCCAACAGCACAAGCACTACTGCGGAA